>Ga0111168_112_pt1 | contig 14626 bp, 13 predicted proteins | sample DeeMarSeWOR28_12_FD_80261 | JGI IMG/M metagenome (GOLD analysis project Ga0111168, IMG submission 80261) | Crenarchaeota group-1 archaeon SG8-32-3 | reverse complement strand
TGCTGTTTGACTTTATCCGTGAGGTTAATGTGCTGCTTGATTCTGGCGTAGTCAGCAGAAGCGAAGCAGAAGAAGTTGCGGTGATCATGAAGCGGTTTGATAGCGTATTGGGTGTAGTTGGAAAAATTGAGGGGGAAACGTTGCCTAAAGAAGCGGCTGAGTTGATTGCGAAGCGTGAGAAAGCTAGGATAGCTAAGGATTGGGCTACTGCTGACGCATTGCGTGCACGACTGAACGAGTTAGGAGTGGCTGTCGAAGATACAGCCCGAGGCGTTCGGTGGCATTTGGTTAAAAAGGATTAAATTTTCCCGTTTTTGTTCCAGTTTTCAGTTGCGTATTTGTTTTTGCAGAGTTTGTTTGCGAGTGCTTGCTCGTACAGGGTTAGCTGTGCTGGTTTCAGGTTGATTTTTAGCATTGTTTTAAAGCCTTGTGTAAGGGCTTTTGCGGCTGTTTCCTTAGTGACTGCGTGTCCTAGCTCGTTTTGAACGGAAGTGATTTTACGCTGTGCGATCTGGGCGGCTGTGTTGCAGTTATCTAAACCTTTGATGCGGAGAAGTTGGAACATCTGTGATAAATCCAGGTTTAGAAGGAGTGTGCCGTGTTGTTGGACTATATTGCGTTTTACGGTTTGGGCGCTGCCACTAATTTTGCGGGTATTTACAGTGAGGTTGGGGCAGTTTTTATGGTCGCCTTGACTGTAGTCGGCGGGTATGCCTAGAAGTCTTAGAGCGTCTGTGATTGCGGAGTAGATGCGTGTATAGACTGTTGTTATGTCTGTTGCGTCGAGGTCGCTTATCTGTGTGGTTACGCTGTAGGTTAATTCGCCTGTTTGGTCGTGGTATACGGTTCCACCGCCGCTGTTTCTGCGGACGATGTCGACGCCAAGTTTGCGGCAGTTATTCACGTAGACTGTGTCGTTTGGGTTTTGGTTTTTGCCTATGCTGACTGCGCTGGGTTGCCACTGGTAAAGCCTGATTGTGTTTGGGACGAGTTTTTCGATGCGGGATTGCAGGATAGCTTCGTCGATTGCCATGTTCATAAATGCATTATGGGTTTCAAGTGTGATCAAACGCCAAGTGTTCATGGTGTTTCGGCCCTTTGTTGCTGATGGTTGGCGTAGTATTATTTAAAACTGTTATGTTCGGAAAAAACGACACTTAACATTTTAAAGCTGGAATTGGGTTTGACTTATGCTGTTATTGATTGTAAAAGCACCATTATTGCGGCTGCACATATGATTCATTCATTGTAGAGCCTTGAGGGCTTGAGAATTAACTTTCGAGTTCGCGAGAGTGACGGAGTTATGTTTGTATCGTAGCTGATTTTCTGCGTTTTAATATTAGGTACGCTGATGCAACTGTTATGGTTATTGTCACTGCTACAGCTACAAACAGAACTGTTGGGAAAGGCGCAATTTCAAAGTAAACCGTTCTGGAGGCTCCAGTGTTTCCAACGAGGTCTATAGCATAAAATTTTATGTTATGGGAACCGTCGGCTAATACGGCCAAAGTAACATTTCCAGTAACTGTTACGTTGTCCTCGCTGTCCAGACTGTATCCCATCCATGACACAGGCTCATTCACCGTGAAAACCGATTGGAGGTCGCTTCTACCATAAGTTTTGTTTTCAGGAGACAAAATCACAATCTGCGGAGAAAACGTATCTACAGAAAAAGACACGTTACCAGAGGAAACTATGTTCCCGAAAGTGTCGTTAACGTAAACAGTTATGCTGTGTAGACCCTCAGACACGTCGGATAATTCAGTATCACCAGTGATGCTCACGTTATCTTGTCCGTCCAAACTGTAACCCATCCAAGTTGTAGGTCTATTTACAGATAGAACCAACTGGATATCATTCGAAGTGTACGTTTTGTTTTCAGGAGACAAAACATGTAGTTCCGGCGGCACAGTCCCGTAGCCAAGCGGCATATACTGCTCATTCACATTCAACCATTTATCGCCGTTAATCCCTCCTATCGCGTATAAAACATCATCTACAACCGCAAGACCCAAGTACATGCGAGGCGTCAACATCGAAGCGCCAGCGCTCCAAACATCGCTCCCCGAATCATATGCGTAAGTAACTGTGTTATAATCACTCCCATTGATCCCACCTATAAAGTAGATTCTCGTGGGCGCGGTGACGCCGCTGGTTGCTACCGCAGCGCCGTAACTTTCTTCAGTGGGAAGATTAGCGCGAGTGCTCCACGTGTCGTTTTCAGGAGTATAAACTTGATTAGAACTCACAGTAGCAAGCTCCGATCCCAACTGAAAGTGGCGTGAACCGCCAATAACGTAAATTTCGCCATCAAGCACCGCAGACGCAGCACCCAAAACAGGAACGGGTATCGCCGCTTTTGAAGTCCAAGAATTCTTTGTTGGATCATAAACTTCTGTTACGTTAAGTTCCTGATAAAAGGAATCGATACCCCAGTATTTTTTTCCTCCTATACAATAGATTTTACCGTCCACAACACTTGCACATAAGTCAGCTCTGGGAGTTGGCATTGAAAGCTTGGTCTGCCACTTATCCGAAGCAGGATCATAAACCTCAGTCACTCCAGTAAAACCGCTATCGCCAGTTGTTCCGCCTATACAGTAAATTTTGCTTTGATAAACGGCAATGGCGAAACCGCTTCGGGCAGTAGGCATAGGTGACTTAGTAGTCCACGTATCTGTAGCAGGATTATACTCCTCAGTAATATCAAGTTGAGTGTCATCGTTTGAGCCTCCAATCGCGTATATCTTGCCGTTTACAACCGCAACCCCAAGTCCACCTCTTACAGTAGACATAGACTTCTTAGTCATCCAAGAGTTTTCAGCTGCATCAACAACGGGAAAATGCGAGGTAGAAAGAAACAGAGAGATAAGTAGGATAACGATTAAGAATGGAATCAGCTTCTTGCTCATTAACTGAGTCTCCCGCTTATTCTCACTAATAGAGTGCACTTTACCTTTATATGGTTACATGCTGTTTTCCGTCAACTCTACCCTGCTTACAAAACAGCCATGTTTACCACATTTACAGAAAAGTGTTAACAAAAATTGAAATACAAAACAACTGAGTCAATAACAAAGTGAAAACAAGGGAACTGAAACGTCATGTATCGAACAGGCGTCGCTAACCTGCCGCTTCACTACGGCAAAGCACCCTCGTGGCTAACCGTGCGGATGTGTAAACTAGCCAAAGAGATAACTAACATAATGATTGAAGAGCAGGGCACAACCAAGCTTATCCACCGCCTATCTGACCCGTACTGGTTCCAAGCTTTCGGCTGCGTTTTAGCTTACGATTGGCACAGTTCAGGAGTAACCACAGTCGTCACCGGCATCCTGAAAAACGCTTTGTCACCTGAAGAACACGGCATCGCGGTCTGTGGCGGAAAAGGTAAAACCTCGAGAAAAACTCCAAACGACATCACCATGGCAGGAGAAAAATTTGGCTTCTCAGAGAAAACCATCAAAAACTTAACGTATACAAGCAAAATGACTGCCAAAGTTGACAACACCGCCATCCAAGCAGGATACCAACTGTACCACCACACTTTCCTAATAACTAAAGATGAAAAGTGGTCAGTAATCCAGCAGGGTATGAGCAAACAAGACCACACAGCAAGACGCTATCACTGGTTATCTGACAACACAACCAACTTCATCGTCGAACCACATAATGCTGTAGTCGGCAACGTAAAACGCTTGAAAGCCCTAAATATGACTGCGATGAACAGCGAAGGCGCACGCAAAGCCTCAGTTGACTTAGCCAAAGAACCCACTAGCAAAATCATACGCCTGTTTGAGTCGGCGAGATCAGTTCGCCAGAAAACGCTTCAAGAATGGTTACCAGAGGCAAAGAGTGACCATTTGCAAAGGTCTGTTGAAACGCTCAATATGCCGAGAAATATTAGCTGGAAAATAATGAAGAAAGTTTACGAGTTTCAGCCTCGTAACTATGAAGAGCTCTTAAGCGTAAAAGGTGTTGGACCTGCCACGGTGCGCGGCTTAGCCTTAGTGGCAGAACTGATTTACGGAGAAAAACCAAGCTGGGAAGACCCCGTTAAGTACAGCTTTGCCTACGGGGGCAAAGACGGCGTCCCTTTCCCTGTAGATCGCAAAGCTATGGACGAGTCAATTCAGCTGCTACAAGAGTCAGTGCAAGCAGCTAAAATCGGTATCAAAGAAAAAACGTGGTCACTGCGAAGGCTCAGGCATTTCATTCCTGCAAACTGCAGCAACTAATCCCGACTAATTTGCAAACTTAAATTCTTAAGCAAGTTTACGCATAGTTGCTTCTGGGTTTTAGGAGCTTGTCGCAGCGAAAAGATAGGTTGCAGCAAATCGGTGCAGTCAGTGGAGTAGCAACACCCATACTTGCATTCTCGTGTATCCTGACAGCTATAGCGTCTCACCCAGAGTTTAGCTGGGCAAACAGCGCCCTAAGCGATTTAGGCGTCATAACTGGTATCACTGGTCCTATTTTCAATTTTGGGCTTTGCAGTAGCGCGATTCTTGTTTTAAATTTCGCTGTTTTTGGTTTATTCAATTATTTGGGAAATAGTTGGATTGGTAGAATCGGCGCCGTAACTTTTGCTGCAACAGGTGTGGTGCTTATAGGCATTGGAATTTTCCCTGAAAACGCTGTGCCGTACCATTATTTATTTTCCGTGGCATTTTTTGTTCTCCTTCCAATTTCATTATTTATAATTACAGCAGTCTTTGCGCTTGAACGCCGAACGAAAATGGCGGTGTTCACGCTTCTGATAGCTGTAGTCGCCACAACAGTGTGGATATTGCAATTCACAATTCACTACGTTTCGGGTGTGGCTATCCCCGAGTTTGCATCTGCACTTGCTGGTTCAACGTGGATGATAGTGCTGAGCTATAAGATGCTTAAGGCGGCGTCACAGCGAAAAACGGCATAAAATCTTCGTGAAAAACCTGAGCTATTGGTTACTTCGAAAGGCTTCGAAAGTTCGCATCCGCTTGGATTTGGGCGCAACAGCATGAAGAAAAGCCGAACTCGTATCCTTCGGCTTCAGCGTATCTGATGGCTTCTTCACTTGGAAATGCTATTGCGTCTACGCCTGCTTTCAGAGCTAGTATGTCGGTTTCAGCGCGGGTTTTTCCTTTTGAGCGTACGCAACCTAAGGCTAAAGGTGTTCTCGGAAAAATCAGCCGTGCTATTGCTGCTACTTTGGCTATGTCTGCTGGTTGCGGCGGCTTAACTTTAGCCATGACTGTTCCAGGTATTGGCATGAAGCTAATTATAACTAAAGCGGAAGGCTTCACTGAAGAGATTATATTGAGGGCTTCTAGTTCGCCTTTTAATTTTCCATCGTGGAGACCGACGATGACGTGGGGTACAAATTTTAAGCCTGCTTCCTGCAAAGCATTCAACGAGAGGGCGTAGTCGTTAATAGTTACGTTCAAGTTGTAAACTTTTTTTACGGTTTCATCGAAACCTATTATGTCTATTAATGCGGCATCAACGCCTGCGTTCTTAAGCGCAACGGCAGTTTCCGAGTCTATTATACCCGTGTGGACTAAAACTGTTAAGCCTAGTTTGCGCTTGATTTTCTCAATTGCTGGAAGGAACTGCGCAAGCGGGACGGATCCGTCTGGGAGACACCCACCGCTGATTAAACAGCCTAAAGAGCCGAGGCGTTTTATTTTCGCGGCGACCGCCAAAAGTTTTTCAGGTGTTTCAGCTGGCTGCATGGTTTCTAGTACTTTGCCTCCGCAGTGTTTGCAGTCGAGAGCGCATGATGTGCCTGTAACGGATACTGTGGGAAAATGTAACTGCGAGGAACAGTAGTAGCTGGTTTTGTAGTACATAAAGCCAGGGGCGTAGAAGCGAACTGTTTTAGGTTTTGCCGTGAACATACCAGTGTTTAGTAAATCTATAAGTTCTTGTTCACTTGCGAGCCAAAGTGCTTCTTTGGAAATCGGCATGGTTTGTCTCGTTTAAGAAACCTATTGTGGCTTGCTTAATAGTTTTTGTTCCTTCTTTGTCGTTTTACCTTTTCTTTGCTGTATTCAGAGAGGGAAGGAATGGTTTGCAGGGCTTCATCTATCTTTTTCATGGTGGTTTGCAATTTCTCTAAACGTTTTGTGAGTGCTAGGGTCTTGAAGATTGCTAAGCCTCTTCGTGTTAAGGCATAACAGGTTATTTTCTTGAAGTTTCTTTCTTCTACGAGGCCGTTTTGCATTAGAAACTCTAGCCGTTGGCGAAGAGCGACACAGTCCATGTTACAAGCGTAAGCAATGGCATCAACTGTCATGTGTCTTTTAACTAAAGCGTATAGAATTTCTTCGTAGAGTTCAAGTTTGGACCTTTGCATGTCTGCACGCTCTGGTTTTGAGTAATCGTTTTTTGAATAAAGGGTTTGTGAATTCGAAATCTTGAACAAGAAACATTCCCACAACTAAGAATCAACTGTTACTGGAGTTAAAAACAAAAACTAGGAGGTCAAGAGATTTCCCTTTAGTGGATTGCCACCTCATCCAAGTTACTTGAGGCGCTTAACAGAATCATCACATAACCTGAGATATATCACCATTCTTGGTAAAATCATTGTTACTGTTTGACAACAACCACAATTATTTAAGAGATAGTCTAGTTGTCTATTCATAAATCGTATTTACATGGACTTCACCCAAAAAATGGATTTGCATAGAAAGATTTCAACGACACTCTTCAAATGTTTAAATAAGAATCTTAAAATCAGCGTGGTTGATAATCAAAAACAAGGGTATGTTCTAAAAATCAAGAAAGAATCAGCCAAAAAATGCTGCAATTGTTGCTGCGTCAGAATTCTTTCTAAACAAAATAACCTCCGTGTCACTGAAGACGATAGTTACTTAACTATATATTCCACTAGGATATAACGTCAAACCTTGAGAAAAATTGTAACCGCCAATATTTTTTTAAATAGGGGTAATCTGTTGCAAACACTAGAGCCTATCGTTCTACTATAGCAAATCTGAAATTGAAATAACTGAAACCCTCTTTTTCCTGTTGAATCTAGCTCTAAGCTAATATAGCGTTTTGCGCATTCTTCCTATTCTGTGTGAACATTGACAGAAAAACAGACCCGCATGAAAGCGGTTTTTCCTCATCAAATTCGCGTTTCAATAGGCTCCGCAATTGTTTTTGGTCTTTTAGAAGGCAAATTAGACGCTAAACCTACAACAGCTTATCTTATGACGTATAAGGATGGCAAGTGTACAGCAAACTGTGGGTTTTGTCCTCAAGCCAGAAGCAGCCGAAGCAAGGCAGAACTGCTCTCAAGAGTCTCATGGCCTGTTTTTCCAACAAGCAGCGTCCTCAAAAAACTAGGAAACACACTGGAATACGGCAAAATAATGCGGGTTTGCATCCAAGCCTTAAATTACCCTAACGTTTTCTCACATCTTGTTGATTTGGTCACAGCAATAAAACATCGAGCCAAAATTTCCGTTTCGGTTTCCTGTCAACCTATAAGCAGCAAAAACACGCGACGATTAGCGGAAGTTGGAGTAGAAAGAATTGGTATTGCCATAGACGCAGTAACCGAAAAACTCTTCAACGAAATAAAGGGCACAATCGCAAATGGTCCCTACACATGGGAAAACCAGTTCAGGCAATTGCGTGAAGCCGTTAAAATTTTCGGAAAAGGAAAAGTCAGCACACACCTAATCATCGGTTTAGGTGAAACCGAGAACGAGGCAGTAAGCTTAATCCAAACATGTGTTGACATGGGCGTTTCACCAGCTCTTTTCGCTTTCACCCCAGTTCGCGGTACATCGCTGGAAGGAAAACCGCAACCGTTAATCGAAACGTACAGGCGAATTCAGCTTGCAAGATATTTAATCGTCAATGGACATGCAAGATTTGAAGATATGCACTTTGATGGTTCTGGCTACTTATCGGATTATGGCGTTGAAAACAAAGTGCTTACTTGCATCGTTGAAACTGGCAATCCATTTCTCACTTCTGGATGCCCGAGCTGTAATCGTCCATTCTATAACGAAAAAGCAAGCGGACCAATCTACAACTATCCTCGAAACATAAGACATGAAGAAATCTCTGCAATAAAACAACAGCTAAGCTTAAAAGATAGCTACTGAAGGTTCTAGAACTCCAGTCAGTTTCATAAACGGGTTTTTTTCTTGTTTTCCTGCAGCTTAGGCTTTTGCCTAGTTATCTGCTCAACCAAACGCCAGAAGTCCCACATTGAATAGCCTTTTAGCAAGTCCTTCATAAGCTTCTTAACTTCATAAAAAGTCATCTGAGACTCCCCTTTATCCAAGTTTTCCTGCGGACCTTTCAAGCGCCTAAATAATTCATCCATCTGCCGAGGAGAAGCCCTTATTCCCGCTTTTTCCATAAGTTGCTGAATTAATGTCTGCGCAGTGTTTCTTCCAATGAAAAGAGTTGTTTCGCGCCCAACAATTTGAGGTGGAAAAGGCTCAAAAAGCAACGGATGCGCCCGCATCTCTTCCAAATCCTGATCTACCTCATGAGTGAAGATACTATCACCTATTATTGGCTTATGAAACTGAACAGGCAACGCAAACGCTTTTCCAGCTGACTGCGCAAGCCTGTATACCCTTCCCAAATCAACTCCAGTATCAATATTATAAAGCAATTCTAATGCTGTGGCAACCTCTTCGAAAGGCGCTATACCTGCACGTTCCCCAAAACCTGCAAGGCATGTATGAAGGTAAGTTACGCCTTCTTCTACTGCTGCTAGAGTGTTCGCTGTGCCCAAGCCGAAGTCGTTGTGGCAGTGAACAGAAAGTGCCGTTTTACGTTTTACATTTTCTGGCAAGCCATCTCTAATGCGAGCCATTAAATAGCGCATTGAAAGTGGTCGCATGAAACCAACCGAGTCAGCTATGACTAGCCTACTTGCACCAGCGTTGGCTGCGGCTTCAAAGATTTGCAATATGTCTTCGAGAGGTGTTCTTGTGCCATCCATGAGGATGAAGTTTACTTTTGCACCGTTTTTTCGTGCATATTCAATACTCTCAACGGTTCTTTTCAGCGCTTGCTGCTTGGTAATTTTTAGATTGTATTTGAGGTTAAGCCCGTTGAACGGTGCTTCTATCGTTATTTCTTTTAATCTGCATTCCAAGCAGGCATCCACGCTTTCTTTTGTGGCTTTGGCTGAGGCTGTGAGAGTTGTGTTTTTGAAGTTTTCGTTGACAATTCGTTTAATGTTATGTTTGTCGTTTTCAGAGAGAGCTGGGAAACCAACGTTAATTATGGATATGCCCGTTTCGTCCATCAACTTGGCGAGCTTAACTTGCTCTACGTAGGTCAGAAACACTGTGGGAGCCTTTAAACCTTCTCGGAAGGTTTCATCCCAGAGGAAAACTTTTTTGGGGAGTTTTGGTGGCAAGTTTTTTCTAAGACGATTATAATTTGAGATGAGTCCTTGAGCTTCAAGCTTTTTAAATATGGTCTTTCTCATGAATACTCAGCCCAAAATATTAAGTTGAAACGTGTTGTTTTTATCTGCGTATTCTTATATAAAAATTAAATCGCCCAAGGCGTTTATCATCGAAAGTTACTGTAACTGCAAATCCCATTTGGTCAGACAAAGTTATTGCTGAAAAAATAACTGCAAACACCTTGGAAATCATGCCAATACTAATAAAAGTAAAATTGTTTCTTGCAGTGGAAAATCTTCAAGAATTTGATGGAATGTTTATTCTACTTTCAAGGTTTATGTATTATTCTTTAATGTAACAGAAGGTGCTCGCCGAGAAACTAGGCTCAACCGACGTTGCTATAAGATTCTTACCTTAAATGGCTTAAAGAGTTTCCAGGCTTACATCCAGAAGTAATCGGCAGAATTGAAGAAAGAAATCTGTAATTGTTTATGCTCAAATCGGAAGTTTTACGCAACTATGCCCAAAGAACATTAAAGTCATAGGAGTTATATTGAAAACTGAGAAGAAAATACTTGAGCAACCTCATCCTAAAAGAGGACAGGAGACTAATTGATGAAAACACGAATAGAAGTTGATCCTCTCGGCGAAAAAGCGATACCTGAAAACGCGTATTACGGAATTCAAACTTTAAGGGCTACTGAGAATTTTCCAGTTAGCGGAATTAGACCCCCCCTCGTTTTTATTGAAGCTTATGTGATGGTAAAAAAAGCTGCAGCGTTAGCCAACGCGGAGGTAGGCTGGCTTGATGAAAAGCGTAAACAGGCGATTGTACAGGCTTGCGACGAGGTTCTAGCCGACAAGTTATTGGACCAGTTTGTAGTTGACGTCTTTCAAGCTGGCGCGGGTACATCGTTTAACATGAACGTTAATGAAGTTTTGGCAAACCGTGCCTTAGAAATTCTTGGAAAAAACAAGGGTGACTACAAAAGCGTGGGTCCCAACGACCATGTTAACATGGGACAATCCACGAACGACTCGTTCCCCACTGCTACTCACATAGCGGTTCTGATGGCGCTTCAGTCGTTGCTTAAAGAATTGGACAAACTCGCGGACACCTTTGAAGAGTTAAGCAAGAAATACTTCAAAACGGTGAAGCCAGGTCGAACTCACCTGCAAGACGCTGTTCCCATAACTATAGGTCAAGAGTTCAGCGCCTACGCATCAGTAATACGAAATGCACGCAACCAGCTAAAGGAACGGCAGAAAAACCTTTATGCACTAGCGTTGGGCGGTACAGCTGTAGGCACAGGAACTAACACGCACCCCAAGTACAAGCAACTAGCAATAGCAGAACTGAGGAAGATGACCGGCTTTCCATTGAAGCCCGCTAGAAATGCATTTGAAGCGCTTCAAAGCTACAGACCAGTTCAAACGATTTCCAGCGCAATCAAAGAGTTAGCATTAGAGCTTATCAGAATAGCGAACGACCTGCGGTTACTATCGTCCGGACCCACAACGGGATTGGCGGAAATTGAGCTTCCGCCGGTTCAGCCCGGCTCATCCATAATGCCTGGTAAAGTTAACCCTGTTATGGCTGAGTGCTTGGACATGGTGGCGTTTCAAGTGGTAGGCAACGATTTAACCGTGTCTTTTGCTGTGCAAGCTGGGCAAATGGAGTTGAACGTTATGATGCCCGTGATAATGCACAACGTCCTCTTTTCCATCAGAATCTTGACGAATTACCTACCCGTTTTCAGAAGAAAATGTGTCAAGGGCATATCTGTAAATAAGAAGCGTTGCGCTCAGTATCTAGAAAAGAATCCTGCATTGGCAACGTTTCTATCGCCACACATTGGATATTTGGAAGCAGCCAAAATTGCTAAGCAGGCGTTGGATGAGGGGCGGTCGGTAAAGGAGATTGTGCTGGAGAAGGGTGTGCTTAAACCTGAAGAACTGAATCGTATACTTGACCCTAAACGCCTATTCAACAAAACAAAACCCAGCTAAACGTTTTTGTTATGTGGTTACTCCATAAAGGCTTACTTGAACGACAGCGTCTGTTGAAGCAGAGTTAACCGTAGCATCGATAAGGATAGCCCAAATAATGCTTTGTGATGGAAACATTCGCAGAATGTCATCATCGCTTAGCCATAATGTTGTGCTATTGGTGAAGGATTTTTCCACGTTTCTGGAGATTATGTTGTCGATAAATTCCAAGCGGAATCTGACCTTGACGGTTTCGTTTGCTGCAAAGCTGCCTTGAACCTGAATTTTTGGTTTAAAGCTTAAAATTGTATCGGGTCTAAGTTGAAATTCTTGCGTGACTCCGTACTCCCCGTTTAGTCCTATTTGAATATCCAAGTTTTCATGTTTGAAGACGGCGTTAAGCCCAGAAATCCACTTGCTGAAGGGATTATGAATTTTTGCAGTCCAGTTGCCTAGGAAGCTGATGTCGCCCCCGAGAATTGGAGGAGTAATTGATGTTTCTCCTAAGGATATTGCATAGAGTTGATCGGGATAATCCGCGAATGACTCGAAGACCACTCCTGATAATAATGTTTGATGCATTGAGCCGTTAACCAGCAACCCCGTCTGGTTACGCATGCCGTTTTCGCCCATCCACATTCTAACGTTTTGTAGTTGGCTGTCAGAGAATTCCGCGAGGTACTCAACTGTTATGCCCACTGAATCGTCATGAATATTGAAAAAGCAGCGACTTATTTGCGAGCTGGCGTAAGACCCAGTGCTGTTGCCTGTTGGTGCCCTAAAAACTATGCTTTCTCTAGAATTTTCAAATCGGCAATCTTCTATTTTTGTGCCTTCGCTCCAAGTTTCCGTGTTAGCTAGCTCAAGTGCCGTGGAACTGTTTACGAATGCCATGCTTGATACTTTTGTTCCAAAAGAGTTTTCAATTCTCAGAGTGCCGTTGATTATTTTTAAGCCTGAAACAGAGTTATCCTGCGAAGTAGCGTAGCTGTCGCCCTTTATTATTAGCTTTTTGCCGTTGCCTATTATTGCCGCGCCGTCACTAAGTATTTTGGTGTTCTTCTTGTTGTATACTTGAATGTCTGAGATTAACGTGTAATTACCTGCTTTAATGTAAATGGTGTTTCCTTCGACTATTGCTTGGTTTAAGACGAGGGCAGCGTCGGCTGAAGTGAAGTCTACAAAACCGCTTTTCTGGTTTTTCGCCTTATACGTGTTACCATCTTGAAAAATCATATAATCGTACTGAGAGTCGTTCGCAGCATCTTCAAGTGCTCGCCTTAAGTCAAATATCAAGTATGTATTGACAGCTGTGAGGGCAAGAGCGATTACCAAAATTACTGCGAAAGCGCGCTTGGAAAGAGTGATTTTCATGTCTTATTTCGTCCTGAATTATGTGAAAGGATCTAGAAATAGATGTAAATACATTCGTTAAATAAGATTTGTTGTTAAACTCGTAAGGCGCTAAAAAAGCTCTAATCTTAAACTTTAAAGTTTGCCAGAGTTTAACAATCTAAGCTTAAAATAGAAAGCGGGCTATGTTCTATTTATCTTCGCAACTTTTCTCCTTTTTCATTTTTCAATAATAAACTTGAATCTACAGTAAATTAGCGCTCGCTACCCTTTGTACATTTTCAATCACTTTGTCTTCTAAATCTAATTTCGCGTTAAACAGGACATATGCCAAAGCTATGCTGGTCCTTCACTAAACTGATTTTTTTGAATGTGAAAGTTCAGGTCTAAACTAAATCATTATAAAAAAAGAAAGATTTGTTACTTCTGAACTGGTATGCCTAAGGCTTTCGCTAAAGCTTCACAACGCTGCCTAAGTTCAGGAATCTCATATTTCAAGTTCTTTATTCGTTGCTGCTTACCTTCTATTTCACATATTGCTCTCTGCCTCAAGCTTTCTTCCATAGTTACCAATTTAGATTTCTCAGCGACTAAAGCTCGTTCTTCTCCACCCAGTGACTCTAGCATTGTTAGCATGTCGACTTCTTTTTGTTCGAACGGTTCCTCACTGCTGCAAACATATTCTTCTTGCCAGTTATCTGTGTTTTTTTCGTACATTATTTTCACCGCAACACTATCATAAATAGCGATACTTAATATAACCGATATTTCCTGAAATGAAATATATCAAATAAGGTATACCACTATAAAGCCAATATGTTATAGGTGGGATTTTCTCGGTCACTGTAGAATAAAGAAGACGTTGACACATATTAACTTGGAAAGCATTGCTCACCCTCACGGCAGCTACAATTACTATGGAAAAGTAGCTAGAACTAAAATAGAAGCGCTGGAACTCGTCAAATCCGGCTTCAACTACGTATATTCATTGAGAGAGGATAAACTATTCCAAAAAACGAACAGCTGATTTAACTATTTGTCAAAAAGCATGATCAAAGTTTTACTATCTGAGCGTGAGGTACACCATTTATTTGCAATACTGCTTCGGGATGCACGTATCCTTGGGATATAGCTTTTTCAACGCAGTTCTTGCCCACAAGATTTACGATTGTTGAGTTTTCAATCATGCCTACTGCCTCTTCAATGCTGACTTTACCGCCATTATAAAACTCGTCTTTCACATGAAAAACAATTTTTCCTTGCCTCAAAGTTCTGCCAAGCAAATCACAGTCGCAAATAGCCAAAAGCACATTTCTGCCCATTTTCTTGAGGTTAACGTAGGCTTCCAAGTTTAGACTCGCTCTCACAGCTGCTTAACGGATGATTTTGCGCCGCATGCATTGCAAACTAGAAATGACAAGCGCTTCTCCTTCATGATTTTCGTGTCTGGACGTTTGCAAACAGGACAAATCACAAAGCTTTCCATGTACCGCTTCAGGAGTCTTTCAAAGCTATCCCATTTAAATTTACCCTGAAACACCGCTCTAGACTCGTGAAATGTAGCTGCGGTGGCCATTTCGCGAGTTAAAAACTTAAGAATATGCTGAGGGTCACGGTTCAAGACGTCGGCGACTTCTTTGAAATTAGAAATTATCGTTCGCATACCCACAGTTGTGATATACAAACGCGGCAGCTCTAAGCGTTCACGTTTAAGTGAAACCTCAGGTATGTTCGAGCAAGCGCGCCTCAACAGTTCATCATAATCGTATTTCATGTTCATCTCTCGCCAAAACCATTTGGCAACATACTATTTAGGACTTCCGTTGGTGGACATATCTCCCGCGTCTCTTCCCCTTTTTTCTTCTTGTTGTGACAGATTAAGGCTTTTTCTACCCTGTGAACATGTC
>Ga0111168_127_pt1 | contig 14642 bp, 15 predicted proteins | sample DeeMarSeWOR28_12_FD_80261 | JGI IMG/M metagenome (GOLD analysis project Ga0111168, IMG submission 80261) | Crenarchaeota group-1 archaeon SG8-32-3 | reverse complement strand
CCAGGAAAAATAACGGATGTGGCGGAGGGGCTGGTAGACTTGGCTAAGGAACGGATCGGTCGGGAGGAGATGGATGGCTTTCCTAAGACTGTAACGCAATCAGCTTTTCCACCCTGTATCGTAGCCCTTCAGGACGCTGTCTCGAAGGGTCATCATCTTTCGCATGTAGGGCGATTTACCTTAACCTCTTTTCTCGTAAGCATCGGTATGCCTTCTGAAAAAGTAGCAGAGTTATTCAAGAGTTTTTCAGATTATAACGAAAGATTGACGCGCTATCAAATTGAACACATCGCCGGAGAAAGAGGCTCCAGAACAAGGTACACTCCACCTAACTGCGCAACTTTGCAAACCCACGGCGTTTGCGTAAAAAGCAATGACAGTTCATGCGATGGGGCTCGCAATCCTTTAGTTTGTTATAAACGAAAACTGAAGCGATAAACAAAAAAGAAATTCAGAATTCATGATGATCTGGTTGCTGTTCGGTATGACCATGATTTCTTCACTAAACACGCCCTAGATAACCGATCAGATTTTTAGGACTATAATCGTTTCAATAATCTCGTATATCAGGCTGTTAACGGTTAAATTTGAGGATGTAGAATCATCTAAGCGATAAGGCAGGGGGCGAAGGCGAGGGTGATTGTGTCTTCCCGAGATTTCGTTTATAGGAAGTTTTCTGATTTTTACAGTGATCCAGCCACTGTTATTCCTTCTCCCTCTTCACTTGGTCAGAGGGAAATCGGTTTTCTCCTCTTCAAAGAAAGAATTATGCTGCGACACAAGATTTTTGCAAGTATCGATGACCTCAAGCTGTTTCTCAGCGAGGAAGTTCCTTCAGATGTTTACCGCTCTTGTGCTTATTACGAAAACCCTGCTGCTGAGATGGATAAGAAAGGCTGGCTCGGCGCTGACCTTGTCTTTGATATAGACGCCGACCATATCCCCACGTCATGTAACAAACTTCATGATGAATGGACCTGCAAAAAATGTGGGTTTGCTGATAAGGGAGAGCCTCCAAAGCAGTGTTCTAAGTGTGGTGGTCAAAAATTTGACACCAAAACATGGGTATGTGAACAATGCTTAGGCTCTGCTAAAGAAGAAACTACAAAACTAATCGATATACTGCAAAACGATTTCGGTTTTTCAAATAAAGAAATACACGTTTTCTTCTCAGGTCACAGAGGATACCATGTTCATGTTGAAACTGAAGCGGTGAAGTCGTTAGACACCATGGACCGAAAGGAGATAGTTGACTATGTTACTGGATTAGGATTAAGCATTTCGAAACGTGAAAGAAAACAAGCATCTAAGTTTTTCTTGAGTGATTTCGCTTGGAACAAACGCATAAAACAGGGAATGAGCAAATTTATCTCCGATACTACAATAGACGATCTGAAAAATATTGGGCTGAAAAGCGCAATAAGTAACATTATCTTTACTAAAAAAGAATTAATTTTGCGCAAATGTATCGGTGAGGGCCTATGGGAAAGCGTTCCAGGCGTCAGTGTTGGAACTTGGCGAAAACTATCCGAGTATGTGAAGGAGCTTGAATCATCTAAAATCGACACGGTTGTCACTACGGATACGCATCGTTTGATCAGGATGAACGGGACTTTGCATGGTAAAACAGGCTTGAAAAAAGTAGAGTTTCCGCTTGGAAGCCTTGATGATTTTGACCCTTTTAAGAAGGCAGTAGCTTTTAAAGAGGGCACCGTGAAATTGTATGTCTCTGATGTACCAGAATTCAGGCTGGGCGAAAACGTGTTTGGTCCTTTCGAGCGTGAAACGGTTGTGCTTCCAACAGCCGCGGCAGTGTTGCTCATCTGCAAGGGCAGAGCTGAGGTGGCAAAATAGACATGTACGATGAACTTTATGCTGCATGGCGATTTGAACTCGAAAACGCCGAGTTGGGCGGTTTGCCTCTTGACTTTTACGCTCGCGCTACAGATTACCTGAAAAAAATTAAAGAAGAAAACAAAATACTTGATGAAAAAACCGTAAAGGCAAGTCTTCTTGAACATGAGCTGAAACGCGTCAAGTGCATGCTTCACGAATTAGTCTGGGCACGATACAAAAAACTTGTCGCTTTAATCACTGAGAGCCAAAAAATACCTTCAGAACTATTGGCGGTTGAAGAAGAGTCTGCATGCACGGTTTTCCTCTCTTTTGCAGAATCGTATAAAAAGTTCGCGGAAAAGCTTCTGCAGGGGCAGGTTTTGAGTCAAGCTTCAAAAGCAAGTGTAAAGAAAACTCGCAAAATAGTGGTCCTACGATTCATTAAAAATATTCCGGCAATAATTGGCGCAGACATGAAAACTTACGGACCCTTCATGGTTGAGGATGTTGCATCTATGCCTGTTGAAAATGCTAAAATTTTGGTTAAACAAGGACTGGCTGAAGTGATTGAGATTTCCTAAACTGAATCACACGGGATTCAAGTAAGTCTCAACATTCTCAAATTTGGTTTAAGAAACTTCAATGCGGGTCATAAAGCAGAATATTTGTTTCTGAGATCTCGATGATTACGGGGGCTATAGGTTTTTTCACAGGCTAGACTTCCCCTAAAAAGAAACCAGAAACATGAATTTGCAGAATTCGTGTTTACTCTCTGCTTGAAAGCACAAGGATGTAGTCTGCTGTGTCTGCACACATGTCTGCAGCATGCTCGACGAATTCAATTAAGTCGTCAAAGATGACCATTGTTCCGCAGTTGATTTCCCCTCCGTACTTGACAAACAAGCTTTTAGCTTTGAGATACTCTTCGTCAAGGATATGTTCAATTTCCCCAACTTTCTTGGCTTGTTCTATAGCTTCAGCAGGGTTAGCCGAAATCTTTTCTATGCTGTTGCGCAAGGTTTGAGCCGTTTCTACAAGTTTCGAAGTCATGAAAACTGTTTTTTCGCAAAGTTCTTGCGGGATTTTTGCTCCTGCAAGCATCTCCAAACACCTTGCAGCGTCTTTTGTGTGATCCGCCAGCGTATCCAGCCTTTTCACTACGTGCAGCAGGTCTTCACGGTAGTCAGCCACGAGAGCAATACCTTTGGAAAGTTCCATGAAAACGTCTGTCCTTAGCTTGTCAACTTCTTCCTCAGCCTTATACAGGTTTTCAATATACTTTTTGGCTTCCTCAAAGTTCCCTTCTGAAAAGCTTTTTGTTGCCTTATGAAGCCAAGTCACGGTGTCAAAGGCTTTCGATATCTGTTCGTGAGCTAGCTCTAAACCCTTTGTTTTGCGGCGTTTTTCAAACCAATTGTAGCTTCTTCTTTCCACGGATTACATCTCCCTTTACATTAATTGGGGATAGTGAACATATAACCCTTCCTTATGAGCAGCAATATCGGCGATTACTATGGGGTTCCTGTTTATTTAGCCTCTGTGGATAGTATATAGATTACCCTTTAGTCTATTTGGACTACAAGTTAAGAAAAGAAACGCTATTTCACTTCAACTTTCTAAAACAGTTCTCGCCAGTTGAATTTTATCTTCTAAACTCTTCATTATTGTGTTTGTGACTTTAACTTCGATTCCAAGTTTTTCTATTTTATCTTTCTCCGCGGAATCAGATAAGTCAAGAATGAACGTGTCCAGGAAATCTGAGTAGAGTTTAGCCACCGAGTACGCGGAAACTTCATGCCCTAAACCACGCAATAATTTGTCCGCTGGACCTTTAACAGGCGCACCAGCAATTATCGGGCTTACTGCCACTTTTTTTGCCTCTGTGCGCCTAATAGCGTCTCTGACTCCCTTCACCGCAAGAATAGTGCCTATGCTTACTATTGGATTGCTTGGGCATATCACCACCAATTTAGCATCCATTATGGATTCTACCACACCAGTCGCAGGGTTTGCGCTCTCCGCGCCGAGAAACTCGACACCTAGTACCCTATCTTTTGCACCTCTCTTGACTAGATAATCTTCAAAGTGAATGGAGCCATTGGCAGTCATGATTCTTGTTTCAAATTTGTCATCTGTCATGGGCAAGATTGCAACATCAAGTCCCAGAGCTTGGCTGATCTGTACTGTAACGTTGGATAGTGTTAAACCGTTTTTCAGAAGCGCTGTTCTGAACATATGTGTTGCAAGGTCTTTGTCACCAAGGTTGAACCATGCCTCTCGACTAAATTTTCTGAGTTCTTCAAGACAACGAAAGGTATCTCCCTTGATTCCCCATCCTTTCTCTTCATCAACAATGCCTGCCAAAGTATACGTTACAATATCAACGTCTGGAGATACGTGTAAACCAAACAATTCGATGTCATCACCTGTGTTCACTATTATTGTCAAGTCTTTTCCGTTGACGAGTTTCACTAGTCCCGTGAGAAACTTCGCTGCTCCTACTCCACCCGCTAAAGCTGTAATCATTGCTTTCACGCTGTATCCTATTACGCAAAGATCTTCAAGAGGCTTCCGTTCAGCCTAAACACTTCCAGAGATATTTGACGAGATGAGTTGCTGTCTATGGATTTTGTTTTTCTTTCTCTGAAACCCAGTATTCACTTGCTAAACCTTCAGCGTTAATAATATGTTCTTTTTTGAATACTGGTGTATCACTTTTATATCTCTCTACAGCTTCTCGTAAAACTGGAAAAACGTCTGTTCTGTGGGAACCAGCCACTGAAACGTATACAAGGTCTTCTCCAATGTTGAACTCTCCAAGTAAATGGTGAATCTGCACATCAGTTATTCCCGGCTTCTTGGACAAGTCATCACAAATCTTGACGAGAACTTCATTTGCTTTTTCTTCATACGCTTCCACTGTGAGTTTCTGAACTTGTTCTCCTTCCAAGGTTTCGCCTCGAGTTACACCGATAAAGAGTGCTATTGCCCCAGTCTTTTCGCAATGCTTGGTTCTCTTAGCGTTGTTTATTAGGTCTGAAATAGAAAAAGTTCCTTTTTCATGAACACCTGCATATGTGGCCAACCAGTCACCTTCCTTACCTTTCTAAACAAATATCGCCTCTAAAGACATTTCGGCTTAACAAACGCAATGAAAAATGTTAAAAAAGCGAAATCTAAAGGTATTGAAGAAGCTCAATGAATTATTAGGCAGCATTGACTTCTTGCAGTGGTACCTGAGCGGGTTGAGCTATCAGTTTCGATTTTCTGATACCGACATGCCTTAACGGCGCCACTTTCTTTGCCTTATTATACACGTCTGAAGCAATTTTTCCAAGAACCATTTCTTGAACAAACTGATCCATTGTTAGTGCAGCGGCTTTTTCGTCGATAGTCTTTGTCATCATGTTACGGATGAGTTTTTCTTGGGATGTTTTGATCCGCGAAAGCGTAAGGGCTGAAACTGAAACTCGCAGTTTATAACCGTCTTTTGTTATTAGATTGAAAAGCCCGTCAACTTTTGTTGTCCTTCTCCTCACTAAGCTTCGTAGATAGTCCCTAGAATATTCGTGACCTTTAAATAACGTGCGAGCGGTTTTTCCATCAAGCTCGTATATTTGGAAAAACATTTTCAAGTATTGATGGGAAAAATCGCTGGTGATATCATAAAGTGTTGCTTCAACAACTCTTCCCATAAGCTGTTCTGGCTCTTCTGCAGGTAATGTGCCTAACTCTACGTTTCCGAAGAACGGCGGTGCCACTACCATATACCACGTTTTTCCTCGCCATTTATCGCGTAAGCGCTTCGATTTCGAAGACAAGTCTATCCTCCAAACGTGCCTTCAAGAATCTCAAGCCAATATTAAAAGGTTTACCGTTCCAAGTTTATCTTCTTGATGTTACCCATGTATTTTCTCAAAACTTCGGGAACAACAACGGTACCATCTTCTTGCTGGAAGTTTTCCAATATCGCGACAATAGTTCTACCGGTGGCTATAGCGGTCGAATTCAAAGTATGCAGGAACGCTTTTGGAGGTGCGCCTTCCTTTTCCCTGTAACGAATCCCCAGTCTCCTAGCTTGGTAATCTGTGCAGTTACTGCATGATACAACTTCTCTATATGCGTTTTGAGCCGGCATCCACACTTCAATATCGTACTTCTTGGCTGCCACAGTTCCAATATCGCCCGTGCACACATTAACCACGCGATAAGGTAAACCTAGCTTCTGAACAAGTTCCTCCGCGTTATGAATGAGCTCTTCATGAAGTTCCCAAGATTCCTCAGGTCTGCAGAAGACAAACTGCTCTATCTTGTTAAACTGATGTGTTCGGAACATCCCGCGTGTGTCTCTGCCGTGAGCACCAGCCTCTTTTCTGAAACATGTGCTTATGCCTGCAAGTTTAAGAGGCAAGTTTTCTTCTTTCAGTACTTCATTCATGAACATCGCGGCCATGGGATGCTCCGAAGTTGCTATCAAATACAAATCTTCATTTTCGATTTTGTAAAGTACATCTTCGAAATCACCTAGGGATGTGACTCCTTCATATGGCTCCCGTCTCATCAAATACGGTGGCTCCACAGGCAAATAGCCTTTCTTCATAGTTTCTTCCATAGCAAAACTCATCAAAGCCATATCTAAAAGCACGCCTTCCCTTTTCAGATAAAAGAATCTTGAACCCGTAACCTTTCCAGCTCTTTCTATGTCAATTATATCCAAGTTTAAGCCTAAGTCTATGTGATTTTTAACTGCAAAGTCAAATTTAGGCGCGACACCCCAGCTTCTAACTTGGACGTTATCATTTTCGTCCTTACCGACTGGCACAGTGTCGTGCAGCAAATTGGGAAGCCGCATAAGGTAATCGCGCGCTTTCTCTTCTGCCACCGCTACTTCTGATTGGATGCTTGTAATTTTAGAATCAAGAGTTTTTGCTTTTTCAACTTCTTTGCCAGACTCTTTTCCCGCCTTTTTCAATGTGGCTATTTTAGTGGTCATATTTTTTCTTTCATGGCGAAGATCGTTCAGTTTTGTCAAGTTCTGCCGCCATTTCCTGTCTAAATCTACGAGCGCATCCAACATTTTGCTATTTTCAGGGTTTCCTCTTCTCATCAGATTATTCTTTACGAACTCGGGATTTTTCCGGATAAGTTTGATATCTAACATTTTTCTCACGGAGCTAATTCTTTACTTGAAGTCCCTTAAGCTATTAATCTTGCGATGAGTTTAGTAATAGAAAGCCTCAACACTACAACTTTTCGTTGAAAATCTAAAAAATAAAAGAAATTTTTATCTTGTTAACTACGCTCTGCCTTGTTTTACTCTTTACTCATCGTTATTTCCATCGTCGAAACCATTCGGGATCTGTTTTCTCCTTCTCTTGGCGGCATCTCTGCTGTTCCGATGGCTATTTTGGTCACTTTCAAGTCTTTCACAAATCGGTTTCTGGTAATTTCAGCTACGTCAACCGCTGTAGTTATTGCTTGACCACGGGCTTTCAACGTTATTTCCTTCAAGTTTCCTGAGGAGAGACTTGTGATGATTGCCAACACATAGCTCATTGGAGGTTTATTTCCGACGAAGATAACATCTGCATTTTCTGCCATTTTCTTCACTCCTTTTTATTGTTTCTTTTGTGTAACGTCGCCGTCTATGCGTTTCTGTCAGTGACAGACCGTTACTGCCCTAAATATTCTACCATCTTACTTATAAGTCCGCTTAAAAACAAGGCGCCAACTTGCAAAATCTAACGGCCAGTTGTTATTCGCGTTTTTCAGGTTTGTCATTGAACAATTTTATCGCACAACTTAATAATGCAAATATGGGTCTCAAAACGCAAGCCATATTGCAGTCCACCTTAAATAATAAGCGTTAACATACCAAGTAGCGAGCTAAAATTGCTGACGAAATTGAAGAAAAAAGTTCAAAATATGCTAACTTTGGAAGCGAAAGCTGCACACAATATAGGATTAACTCCCAACATTGTAAGTCTCATAGGCTTGGCGTTGGCTCTGCTGTCAGCTTTTGCATATACGGTAAAACAAAGTCAGGCTCTGTGGATTCTTTTAGCAACAATTCTGTTTTTGGCATCGGGATTCTGTGACGCTTTAGATGGCGCAATAGCTAGAATCTATCAGCAAACCAGTGTATTTGGAGGCTTTCTGGATTCCCTTCTAGACAGGTACGCTGATATTGCTGTGTATGTAGGTGTAATAATAGGCGGATTATGCGACCCTTTATGGGGATTAGCTGCTTTAGCGGGTTCCATGATGGTGAGCTATAGTCGAGCAAGGGCTGAAGCGGCAGAGATAAAGATGGAGTCTATAGGTGTAGCTGAAAGGGCAGAACGCATGTTGATTCTATCCATTGCGAGTATTGCCGCGATTTTCTGGCTTCCAGCCTTAAACATTGGAATAATACTGCTTGCAGTGCTCTCGAACTTCACGGTTCTGCAAAGGGGGCTGCATGTTTACAATTCGATAAAGAAAAAAAGTAAAAATCTGGAAAACTAGCGTCTTCTTCTGTAACGTGAGCGTCTTTCGTTTTCCGCTCTGACTTTTACTATCCCTCTATGTACTGCGCATGAAATGCAATAATATTTTGTGTCTACCCACGAGGACATGTACGTGCCTTTCTGTCGGAGCTCCTTAGCCAATTGAGGTTCAACAAAGGACACTCTACGCGTAGACTTCTTTGCTTTGTCACGCGGTACCATCTGTCCACAACTGACGCATTGTACGAGACCGCTGCTTCCTTTGCTTCCTTTTGATCTTCCTCTGCTTTTACGTTTAAACGGCATTACTTTTAACCTCTCGGCTTTTTATACGCAAATAGTAAAATTACTGCTTTATATATCTGCTCGTAACTTTAAGAGACAAGCAATGTTAGCTTTCAACCCAATTTTGGGTATTATTTTCCCTTATGTTGAATTCAATAGGCTCGTGACTCCTGGACCGTGGCCTGCTGAGACACAACTTTTATGCACTGTTATGCCAAAGTGGCGTTGGCTCCTTGCCCATACCGGGATCGTTTTCTTTGTTTTACACGCTTACGCTTGGCTCTACCCAGTCAGCTTCCCAGCTGCATTCTACATCTCCAACTCTGATATTGTGCATTCTTCCGTCCACTCCAGGCAAAATCTTCGGGGATCCTCGTGAGAGAGACTCTGTAAACTGATTTTCAGATAACTGGGATAGTCACTTCACCTACAACCGAAATCTCGCTAAGTTTATCAGCGTTTATCTTCAACATTACCTTTTCCTCTTGGTTCATGCTTTTTCCCTGCATGTTAATAAAACTTGCAAGACGCCCCTGTAGACAGTGTTTTTGCAATACTGGAGTTAGCAAATCTTAAATGTGCGATTACTACTTTGACAATTGGAAACCAAGAATTATCAGAAGCTGTTTGGGAATCTGAAAGCTATGTCTGACATTGGATTAAGAACAAAAATGGTCGTCAAAGACATCATGAGCAGTCCAGTGGTAACGTTGGATGAAGATGCAACTTCAAACAAAGTTGCCACTCTTATGGAAGAAAACGATTTAGGCTGCGTCATAGTCTCAAACAAGGCAGGAAAACCTGTTGGTATAATAACCGAACGTGACCTAGTTGTAAGAGTTCTAGCAAAGAATCTTATGCCTGATGCAACAAAAGCAAACGAAATTATGACATCGCCTTTAGTTACTATACAACCAGAAGCAACCATAAGTGAAGCCGCAAGGAGAATGAGCCGGTTGGACATTAGGCGGCTCGGAGTAATTTACAAAGACAATCTCGTAGGAGTGATCTCAAGCAGAGACATTCTGGGCGTTATGCCTGAGCTCATAGAGATAATCCAAGAGAGAACTCGCATTGAAGATGCCGTGCAAGCGCAGGAAACCGGAGATGAGGACACGCCTCTTTCTGGCTACTGTGACCGTTGCGGAGTATTCTCAGAAAACTTGAGAGACATCGATGGACAAAATTTATGTGAAGACTGTCGGATAGAACTAGAAACCTAAAGTACCGCTCGCATTATCCCCAGACTTTTAGGAATAAAACAAACTTTAATTAACTTTCCCACTCGTTATTCAAATAAGAGCGCGTTTAACTTGATCGTTGATTCCGTTTTAACAAATGCCAAGGCGTACTTAAACAAGGAAATAATTGATTGCAGCATAGCAATTGAAAACGGAGAAATCTTCAAAATAGGAAAACAAACGCAGATGCCCAACGCTGACGAGAAAACGGATCTGAGAAACATGCTCGTTCTCCCGGGTTTAGTTGATGTTCACGTGCACCTTCGTGATGAAGGAAAAGCATACAAGGAAGATTTTTTCACTGGAACTGCTGCTGCAGCTGCAGGCGGAATCACCACTGTTTTGGATATGCCCAACAACGACCCAGTTACCATGAGCACGGAAACTTTGAGGAATCGTATGCGACTTGCAGAAAAAAAAAGCCTAGTTAACGTTGGTTTTTACTCGGAATTTCCAAAAAACTTGGGAGAAGTCGCTGACATTGTTGCTCAGGGTGCGGTGGGTTTTAAACTTTTTATGGCTCGTCAAGTTGGCGGATTAAAAATTGATGACGATGAAATCTTGAAAGAAGCGTTCAGAAAAGTAGGTGAATTAGGTGTTCCCGTTGCCGTTCACGCCGAAGACAAAGCGTTGCTGACGAGTAACAAAGAGAGGCTTAAGCGAGCCAACCGACATGATGCAACTGCATTTCTGAAGGCTCATTCAGAATATGTTGAACTTAAAGCAGTCGAACGCCTGTTGCAGGTAAGCGCGCAAACTGGTGTACGATTGCATTTTTGTCACATTACAACTGAAGAAGGCTTAAATGCTGTCGTTGAAGCGAAAAAATCTGGAAGAAATGTAACCTGTGAGGTTACTCCACACCATCTTTTACTGTCAAGCGCTGATTACGAGCATTATGGTTTGATGTTAACGATTATGCCTCCTCTTCGCGGAGAAAGCACCATCGAGGCGCTTTGGAAAGGGATTGCTGAAGGTTGGGTTGACGTTTTAGGTTCAGATCATGCCCCTCATGCTTTGCGTGAGAAGTCCGCCAGCAGCGTTTGGGACGTTAAAGTTGGCGTGCCTGGTCTCGAAACAATTCTTCCTCTAATGCTGAAGCATGCGGTGGCTTGGCGCAAGGAAGAAAGGCTGATTTAACGGTTGTAGACTTTAAACAGAAATTCCGGATTGACGCTTCAAGGTTCCATTCTAAAGCGAAGTATTCGCCTTTTGACGGTTGGGAAGTGCAGGGCAGACCCGTGAAAACCTTTGTTAAGGGATTATTAGTCATGGATGAACAGGACATTGTGGCCAAAGCTGGATGCGGGGAAGTAATTCGGGGAGACGGCGCGTGAAATTTATCGCGGATGCAATGCTTGGAAAACTAGTCAGGTGGCTCCGGATGTTGGGAGAAGATGTGACGTACTCTAATAGATTTGAGGATGCTGAGTTGATTGCGGTGGCTGAGAAAGAACATCGGGTTCTTCTCACCAGGGATTCCGAACTTCACAAGCGTGCCACCTCTAAAGGTGTTGCCGCCTTCTACGTTGAAGGTCTAACAGAAGCTGAAAAGCTAGCAGAACTTGCTGGGCGGTTTGGTTTTACTTTGGCCATAGATCTGAAGCGTTCTCGTTGTCCAAGATGCAACGCAGAAATTCAGGTAACGCCAAAACAGAAGCTTGCAGGCAAAGTTGAAAAAACCACGTTGATCTATTACAACGAATTTTGGAAGTGCTCAAAATGCGGGCGCATTTATTGGCAGGGTGCCCACTGGCGAGGAATTCGTGCTACACTTGAAGAAGCAAAAAAAATTAAGGGTCAGCAGCAGCTTAAATTTATCTAAACAGCCATCTCATTGGAATATCCTGAAAAGTTCCGTCTGGTAGCGTTCTCCTGATTGTGATCGGCAGGAAGCCGCTTTCGAGTTCTTCCAAGGCGATGTCAATCGGACTTGAAGAGGTTTCGTTAGTCTCAACGAGTATAGGTGCACCCATAGAAATCTGAAGCGCCCTAGCTCCCACTATTCTTGCTTTCTCGAACCGCGTGATTTTCGGAGGACCTACAGATATTTTTTCTTTTTTGGACGTGTTTTAATACTCTCCAGCGCCTGGATACATTCCGCCAGGGGCTCCTCCTGGTGGCATTGGAGGCGCTTTCATTTTGCTGGCAGCAATTACGTCGTCAATTTTAAGAATCAGCGAAGCTGCTTCTGTTGCTGATTTAATTATCTGCTTTTTAACCATAATCGGCTCGAAAACACCTTTTTTCGACATGTCTCGCACTTTTCCTTCTACGACTTCTATACCTGCCCAAGTTTCTCCTTTTTCATGTCTCGACCTTAGGTCTGAAAGTATGTCAATTGGATCTAATCCGGCGTTTTCAGTAAGCGTGACTGTAACGGCTTCTAATGCGTCTGCGAAAATTTTAACCGCAAGCTGTTCTCTTCCGGGCAAAGTTTCCGCGTACAGCTTCAATGTGCGAGCCATTTCGAGTTCTGGAGCGCTGCCTCCTGCTACAACTTTTGGCTCTTCAAGTATGTCTTCGATTACACATAGAGCATCATGGATTGAGCGTTCTGCTTCCGCAGTCATGCGGTTTGTTCCTCCCCGTATCAAAAGGGTTACTGCCTTTGGGTGTTTGCAACCTTCAATGAAGGTCATTTTGTCGTCTCCGATTCTTCGTTCTTCTACAAGAGCTGCATATCCAAGGTCTTCTGAAGTGATATCGTCTAGTTTGGTTACTATTTTTCCGCCGGTAGCTTTTGCTAGCTTTTCCATGTCGGATTTTTTGGCTCTGCGAATCGCAGTTATTCCTTTTCTCGCGAGGAAGTGTTGAACCATGTCGTCGATGCCTTTTTGACATATTACAACGTTTGCACCTGCAGTTGTTATTTTCTCAACCATGTCTTTAAGCATGGCTTCTTCTTGGTTGAGGAATGCTTCAATTTGGTCTGGGGTTTCGATGTTGATTTTTGCATCGAACTCGGTTTTTTCAATTTCTAAAGAAGTGTCAAGTAACGCAATTTCGGCTCTCTCTACTCGTTTAGGCATTCCCGAATGCGTGATTTCTTTGTCTAGAACTATGCCCTTTATCAGGCCTGTGTCCCTGAGGGACTCGCCTGTTTTCTTTTCAACTTTTACGTCTTCAACATCCACCTTGTAGGTGTTGCCTTCTTTTTCTGTAACTTCCAACATTGCTTTGACTGCTATGTCTGCCAAGTATTCTTTGTGGTCAGACACGACTTTGCTTGCCATAGAAGTTACAGCGGTTTTCTTCAGGTATTCTTGTTTTTTCAAATCTACCGGTATGGCTATTTTTTCAAGTGTTTCCAGCGCTTTTTCTGCTGCTTTCTTATACCCGTCGATTATTATGGTTGGGTGTATTTTCTTTTCTATGAGTTCTTCAGCTTTGTTCAGGAGTTCCCCTGCTATTATTACGGCGGATGTGGTTCCGTCGCCTGCTTCGTTATCTTGTGTTTTGGCAACTTCAACTAGCATTTTAGCTGCTGGGTGCTGAATGTCCATTTCATCCAAGATTGTGCGACCGTCGCTTGTTATCGTTACGTCTCCGAAGCTATCCACTAGCATTTTATCCATACCTTTGGGACCTAAGGCGCTTCTCACGCTTTCAGCCACGACCTTCGCAGCAGTTATGTTTGAGTGCTGTGCCTCTCTTCCGCGAGACCTGTTTGAACCTTCTTTTAGTACTATAACTGGCACCCCGCCAGCTTGTGCAGGTGCTGACAAATCAAATATAACCTCCTTTAATGCGCAGAACAACAAAACACAATTGCCATATAAATTTTTCTAGACGTAGAACGCCGAACTGAGCTAAAGCCAAAGTTTTTCCCAAGCCAATTAGCATTCTGTAGCAGTTAAGCGGCTGGCTAGTGTAAGTTAATACACGGAGATTTTGGCTACTCCCTTAATCTTGAGTAGTTCAGAAATTAACTCACCTGGAATTTTTTTCTCAACAATAAGGGCGAGTTTCGGTTCTGGCGAGAGTTCAGGGTCGTCAACAATTGCTTGTCTAATGCTCAAGCCGGCTTTAGCGAGCAGTGTGGCAGAGTTGGCTAAGATGCCTGCTGTTTTCGCGTCAACGGGGGTTATTTCCACAACGCCTAAGTTCAGGGGTCTCGCGATTTCTTTTAACGAGTGCCCAGCAGATCTCATCTCCTCAAAAATCAGTCTAATTTCGCGGTTGTCCTTAATAGTTTTCAACGTCTCGTTTACCGTGCGCCTATCAACTCCAGCAACCCTCGCGATACGCACTGGTGGAATCTCAATTTGGTTAAGGTAGACTCTTTTATCTCTTGCACTCAGACCATTTTCTACTAGGACACGTGCTACTTTGAGTCTCTCTGGGTATCCTTCAAAGTATTTTTTGATGTTTTTCCACATGAATGGCTTCCTTCTTGTACATTTTTGTACAGTTAAGTATAAAGCGTTAACTAAGTTCAGCTCGAAAGCATTGGTTCTTACATCTTTGGCGTTTCATAAATCCATGTACAAATATGTACACAAAGAATTTAATATTGCATTCAGGTACGATTTACAACTCATACATTAGGAGACAAACTATATGCCCAATAGAAAAATACTTCTAGACGAAGACGAGATACCAAAACAATGGTACAACATCACTCCCGACTTGCCTAAACCGCTCCCTCCCTTTATAGACGTTGAGACAAAGGAGCCCGGAGCAGGCATCGTTCCAAGAATATTTCCCAAGGCGATTCTAGGTCAGGAAATGAGTAAAGATCGTTGGATAGATATCCCTGAGGAAGTGCGCGAAGTCTATAGAATATGGC
>Ga0111168_110_pt1 | contig 16046 bp, 18 predicted proteins | sample DeeMarSeWOR28_12_FD_80261 | JGI IMG/M metagenome (GOLD analysis project Ga0111168, IMG submission 80261) | Crenarchaeota group-1 archaeon SG8-32-3 | reverse complement strand
TGACGTAAACCAGATTAAAATAATATCAGGCGTTCCCTACGCCACATGTGCCTACTGCGGAAACACCTTTGAAGTAACCGAGGAGCCAAAATGGTGAAAAAAAGCTTTCACCTCATAGCAATCACATTAGCCCTAATTTTCGCTGTGATGGCAATAATCACCGTTAACGCTCAGGAAAGGCTATACCACATTGACCATGAATGGGTGAAAATCTGGATAAGCCAAGACGGAACCATCGACTTATTCTATGATATGAGTCTAGCCCTTGATTCTGGGCGAGAAATAAACTACGTTTTTATTGGTCAGCCCCAACGCGACTTTACCATTGGCGAAGCGGTTGACCAGCACGGGCATTCGTTGACCACATCTGACGCGAGTTCTGGAAGCGACTACAGAGTGCAAGTCAACCTCTTCGAGCCTTTACAGGCTGGACAAACAGCCAGATTCAACTTAACCACAAACGTAGCGAGCATGTTGTGGGAGGACATGCAGAACGAGGGTAATGTGGGCATGCAGTTCACCCCGACATGGTGGGAGCAAGCCAATGTTAAGGACCTTCGCATACTAGTTATTTTGCCTGAAGGCGTAAGCAGTGAAATGGTTAAGACCACTGAGGTTCTCTGGAACAACACGCTGGTTGAAGATGGCAGAGTGGGGGTTTATTGGGAAGCACAGAACCTCAGCCCAGACGAACGGTACCCTGTGGGCGTTTCTTTTCCAGCTGATTACGTGCAGAACTACAACACCCAACCTACAGGCATAATTGCGTTTTTTCAAGATTACGGGTTGATACTAGTTGCGTCGGTTTTCGGTGCTATTATAATGGTTGCTGTTGTCTACACGGCACGCAAAAAAGCTTACCTGTCGCCTCAAGTCAGCATGGAAACTCTCGGAATAAAGCGTGGTTTGACAGCGGTTGAAGCTTCTTACCTGCTTGACATGAAGCCCACGCAGATTGTTACTGAAATACTTTATAGCTTGCTAAAGAAAAGAGCGGTGTGGGTTCAAGCTGCTAGCCCTGTGCTTAAGCTTCGGGTGATGCCTTTGTTTGAAAACAAGACGGGAACCAATGAAAAACCGCTACGATATTACGAGATAGACTTTCTCCACGCGTTAAAGGATGATGGTTCTCTTGATGAGGGTAAACTGGCACACACCGTAATTTTTCTAAGAGACACTGTGGAGCAGAAGCTGCAGGGGTATAGCCGACGCGATACAGAGGACTATTACAGAAAAATCGTAACGAAAGCATGGATGCAAGTGGAGCAGGCTGGCACTGTTGACCTAACGTCTAAAGCGTACGACGAACAGTTACTATGGTTAATGCTTGACCCGAACTACCGCTCCCGCACAGAAACAACCTTCCGCAACCGCACCTTCGACCCAAGCCCGCTCTGGTTCTGGTATTGGTATGGCTACCGCCATTACAATCCCCATCCCACCTACAAACCAAACATTGACGCGCCAGCCGAAGCCCCCAAACCCCCGACCATTCCAGGCGCCGAGTTCGCAAACAACATCGCCACCGCCGTGGAAAAAACCTCAAGCAACATAGTAACAGACATCGAGAAGTTCGCCAACGCTATAATTCCCATGCAACCCCAGAAGGCGTCTCATGCTCCTGCTCGCCGCGAGTCTGGCTGCGTTTGTGCCTGTGCTGCGTGTGCCTGTGCGTGTGCCTGCGTTTCATGTGCATGCGCGTGTGCAGGGGGAGGCGTCGGCTAAAAATGAGTTTCCTGCGAAAGGCCTTTCGACCACCGAAGGTTCCTCAGGGACGCTACACTTACCGTGGCAAGGGAGAGTTCGCGGGTATGTCACTTCAGCTTCGGGTTCAACCTGACGGGCGAGGAGTAATGGTAATAAACGCTAACACTGTACTTCACTTGAACGAGACGGCGACTGCTTACACCTACTACTTCATGCAAGGCTTGCCTGAAAGCGAGGTGCTAAAGCAGATTCGCCGCATATACCGCGTGAATGTAACCAAAGCAAAAACAGACTACCAACAACTCGTCTATAAGGTCAGCACGCTGGCGCACACCGAGAAAGTCTGCCCCATAACGTTCCTTGAAGTTGAGAAAGAGGAACCATTTAGCTACCAGTATACAGCGCCGTTACGCATGGACTTGGCGCTCACTTTCAGGTGCCCGAACAACTGCATCCACTGCTATGCTGGCGGACCACACGAAACCCCAGAACTGAACACCAGTCAGTGGAAGGAAGTTATAGACCGCCTCGGCGAAATCGGGGTTTTCATCGTAACCTTCACGGGTGGAGAACCTACACTGCGTGAGGACCTGCCTGAACTGTTGCAGTATGCTCAGAACAACGGCATGGTCACGGGACTAATAACCAACGGTAGGAAACTGAAAGACAAGGAGTATGTACAAACCCTTGAGCAAGCGGGCTTGGACTTTGCCCAGGTGACCCTTGAGTCGTATAAGCCTCAGATTCACGATTTAATGACCTCGGCTAAGGGAAGCTGGAAAGAAACAGTTATCGGCATAAAAAACGCTGTGCGCTCGCAAATCTATGTGACCACCAACACCACGCTGAGCAAATACAACGCTCCTGATTTTCTGAGAACCGTTGACTACATTAAAGAGCTTGGCGTCGCAGCTTTCGGCTGCAATAGCCTCATATATTCAGGCAAAGCAAACGCCGTAAGCCAGAAATTCGCGTTACCCGTTGAGGAGCTAACGCCTCTTCTGATGAAAATCCGTGAGAAAGCCCAGCAGCTTAACCTGAAGTTTCTATGGTACACTCCAACGCAGTATTGCCGTCTTGACCCTGTCCAGCTGGGTTTAGGCGTTAAATCCTGCACAGCGGCTATGATAAACATGTGCGTTGGACCAAACGGCAATGTTTACCCATGCCAAAGCTATTTTGAAAGCCTCGGAAACATTCTCGTTGACAAGTGGGAACGAATCTGGAATCACTCTCTCGCCGTGAAAATTCGAAACCGAGAATATGTGGAGCCAAAATGTAAAGACTGCCCTCAACTGCAGGTTTGCGGCGGAGGATGCCCCTTAGAATTGCAGGACAAACAGTACATTTGCGGACAAACTTAATAGCGGCTTTTTTCCCTCAAAGACATCACAACTCATTTTAGTGCATAGAACGTTACCTATGAAAGTCATAAGGGAGACTGCAAGCTAGAAGTGAAAATAATTGCAGACAGGATATAAAAGCAAGCCACGGTTTGTAGTTTTTGATGTTGAAGGAGTGCTAATACCGAAAAACCGTTTCATCTTCGACGTTGGCAAAAACCTAGGAGTTTCTCAGTTGCTGAAAATGTTGTTTATTGGTCTTTTATACGGAGCAGGTGTTGTTGCGCTGAAGCCAGCCTTAAAACGAGTATTCAAAATTATGCAGGGAGTCAAAATTGAAAAGCTCATCAAAATCTTTGATGAAATTCCTTTAAAACCGCAGTTGCAGAGCCTTTTTACTCAGCTTAAAGCTCGAAACTGCAAAATCGCGTTAATAAGCTCAGGAATACCCACAGCCATTATTGAGAAAATGGGTAGCACGCTCGGCGCAGACTACGCGGTTGGCATTGAAGTCGGCATCAATGATGACGCACTGACAGGTGAAATTTGGGGAGATACAATAGAGACTAATGGAAAACGTAAGGTTCTAGAGCGAATCTTGGCTGCTGAAGGACTGACCCTAGAGGATTGTGTGGTGGTCGCAGACGACAGGAACAACAGTTGCATCTTTCTCTCTGAAACACAGAAAATAGGTTACAACCCAGACTTTGTGCTACGCGTCAACGCTGACACCGTTGTAACAGGTAAGCTATCTAAAATTCTGCCGATAATCGATGGTAGACCGCAACAGCGGTCTCTGCCCTCAAAAAACGACATAATAAGAGAGACCATTCATGCCTCGGGCTTTTTTGTTCCACTTCTTGCTGTTTTAGTAGGTGTTTATCCAGTCGCGTTAATGACTTGCATAGTAAGCTTGCTTTACTCACTATCCGAGCTGTTACGGATGAACAAAAAAAACCTCCCAGTGATATCGGCGATAACGCGGAATGCGGCGTCACCTGCAGAATTGTACGAGTTCACCGCGGCTCCCCTTTACTTCGCGGTAGGCATACTATTGACTTTATTGCTATTTCCTGCGCCAATAAGCGACGCTGCCATAGCAATATTCGCTTTAGGAGACAGCACCGCCTCACTTTTCGGAGGATTAATCTCTAAAAAGCCGTTACCATTCAACAAAGGCAAAACCTTGGAGGGTTCAATTGTCGGGTTCTTTTTTGCGTTTTTGGCAGGTGCGTTTTTTATATCGCCAGCGCTGGCGTTAATAGGCGCCGCAGTCGCTATGATAATTGAGAGCTTACCCTTGCCAGTAAATGATAACATTTTAATACCGCTAGGCACGGGTTTGGCTTTAATGCTTATAATTTAAGTTTGAATTGACGCTTTTTCGTAGTTTAGCACCGTGTAGTTTTTGCCTTTCTTGATTGCTTCACGCCCTTCACGCTCTAACCGTAGCTTCCGAGTTTCTGCGCCGTCAGGCTAATTTTTCGTTCTAGACCTCACCCGTCTTTAAGGTGCGCCAGTAAGGCGTGATGTTTCTCGCTCCGCATTGTCCTTGCTTTTCTGCGGCGTGAGATGCGATCCAAGTGAATATTCCTGCGGTTATAGGGCATCGTATTGTAGCTTTGTGGTTCTTGACGAGTGCAGCGCGGATGTCATTGATTGTGAAAAGTTTTCCTGCTGGAACTTTTCCCATCAACTCGTCCATTTCTATTGGCTCAGGTATAACGACCGGTCCTATGCCCCAGCGTTTGCTTAATTTTTTGCTGATTTTTTTCAACTTTGGGAAGCTCTCTACTGTCGTTCAACTCTTTAACCTATGTTGTTTTCTTTTTTGGTATAAATTCGCCCAATGTGGAAATTTCAGAAAACTTCTAATCAACTCTTCTCTGAAAAGCGCATAATATACATTATTAGCGTATGTTTCGTGAATTAATCAAATTGAGTTTCTGCTGATGTGACAGCTTTTTTATGGCTCTTTCACGTTTCATTGCTTTCGCCCGCGAATCAAAAAGTTCAACGTAGGCAACCCGCTTAGGTTTATGCATCCTTGTGTATTGGGCACCTTTGCCGCTGTCGTGAAGCCTGGCCCGTTCTTCCAAGTTCTTGGTGTAACCAGTGTAGAAGCTTCCATCCCTGCAGAGAAGTATATACACATAGAAGGGCACTGGCGTTAACGCTCCCAGAGTTCAAGAAGCCGAGTAGTCGGAAAGCATGCCTCTGTGCAAGGCGCGTTTCATGTAGGTTTCCGGGTCGATTTCTTGAACTTTCGCGTGGTCAACGTCTATAATGTAGATTTCTTGTATGCGAGCGTTCCTGATTTCTTCCTCCGTGACCGGCGGGGTTTGGTAGTACTTGTCGCAGAGCTTCTTTATCGATTCAATTTCTTCTGCTGTTCTTTTTCTGGGTGGCTTGGCTAACGCGTGTGGAAAAGGCAGTATATAGTGGGGTGGCATTCCCAACGCGAATTTTCCGGCGAAACTGTTGTACCTGATTATTTTGCTTGCTAAACGCGCTGACGTGTAAGTTAAGGGGCATAGGGCGTATTCAGGTGGAATGAAGCCTGTTTCTATCTCCACTATGAAGTTCCCGTAGCCTTTCATGGAGTACAAGTCGCAAGTTAAGAGGTCGCTAAGCTGATATTCAAGCTGTACCTCGTAACCTCTTAAGATCAGGTATTTAGCGCAGACAAGCTCCATGACGGAATGGTTAATCTTTACAACATTCTTCTTTTGCAGGTTAACAAGCCAGTCCTTAAGCATGTTTAGCTTGTTCTCAACCTCTTTCTCCACATCAACCGTAAGCCGCGTCATTAAAGCAGTTAAATCCTTCTCGAATCTTTCCCTGCCGTTCATAAATCATTTCCTTACAAGTTGATACGCGCGAGCCACTTATTTAAATTTCAGATACTAAAGTTCAAACACCATATATAAACCCTGAAACTCTAAAACCTATGAGTTGAGGGGCCCCCTAAGCCTTTCCAAGTTTAAATAGCTGACATTGTTTTAAGCTCTCAACCGCATACACCGTGCAATAGTTTTGCTTTTTCTGTTAAAAACTTTCACATACACAAATACTAAATTAATTCACTGTTGTACAAGCAACTTAATACGTAACGATGCACTTATTGTATATTTACCAAGTTGGGGAGCATGCTGGAACTGACCAGCAAAGGACAGTTGTCACAGTGACGAACTGCTTTACATTCCCACCAGGAGATCACTTCAATCGGGAAGAATGGCGGCGGTTAGTTAACAGCTGGCTGAACAATGCTGGGCATTCGGGCTTAGACTCAACTTGGTGATAACTTCTCATACAGCCTAAACCTCTCTTCTGGACGTTTTTTGAAATTAGGTTTTATTCTGAGGCAAGTAGAAGTAGTCCGCAGGCGATGTTAGCTATACCTATGAAGCATGTGGCCGCTAAAGCGATGAAGTTTGATGATGCAAAAATTTGAGCGCCCATGAGTAGTTGCGCTGAGAAAAACATCGATAAGGCGCCTGAGAATATTAGCAGAACGATCAGGGACTTGCGCATTGATGCCAGCGCCTCAAAAATTTGAAAGCGTTCCCTGCGTGTGGTGTCAACAACCAAGTTATCTACGTCAATAGTTGGTGGCTCCCCGTCTAGGCAGCTTTTTTTGCGTTTGCGTCGCATACAAAACAAGATTAGTACCCTGATTTAATTAAAGTTTCCCAGCTGCGCTAACGGTCGGGTGCAAGCAGGTTCAATACTCCAGCCAAAATTTGAATTACGCAAACGAATAGCAGAAAGCTAAAAACTATGTTTACCGTTTCCGGCGGAACCCCTTGCAGCAAGGTGTTAGTTCCCACTAAGTATGCTACGAACGCCACGAAGGCGCCTAAGCCCAAGCTTACTCCTCCGAAAGCGATTCGAATGCGGTGTTGACCTACCATTTTGATGTAGTAAACGAGTATCGCTACAATTACTAGTTCAAAACCCAGGATCAGCACGGACGGGTCGATGAACAACGCGAGAAAAATTGACGCTGCTATTCCCGCGAGGGGTGTAAAAGGGTACAGAGGCGCTTTAAACGGTCTTTTCAGGTGCGGGGCAATCTTCCTAAGTTTAATCACCGACAGATTCACGATGGAGAAACCGATTATGAAACCGAGATTAACCGCGTAAACCACAAAATTCACAAGTCCAGTCGCAGCGAAAATCACAGTGAAAATAGAACCAACGATAATTGCTATGTGAGGCGTGCAGAAGCGCTTATGAACCTTGCCAAGCGCTTTAGGCATATAGCCGTCTCTGCTCATAGCATAGAGCACTCGTGACTGAGCTAGAATAGCCTCGTTGGTCGCCGCTAAGCCCGCAATCGATAAGCCAATGGTTATTAAAACGCCTCCGGCTGGTCCTAGCGCTTGTTCCGCGACATAGGCAATCGGTGATGATTGTTCACTGAGAACTTCTGGCGGAACAATGCCGACGGCGATGACTACAACACTCGTGTAAAGTGCAATTAAAACTACTGCGGATAACACTAAGGCAAGAGGGATGTTTCTTCCAGGGTTTTTCACCTCAGCTTGTGCTGCTGCCACAGCTTCAGCGCCTAAATAAAGTTCGAATAGGTAGGCAGTTGCAGCAAAGATGCCAAGTATGCCTATAGGCGATGACGATTCAGGGATTGTTGGTGATCCTTGAAGAAAAGACCAGCCGCCTATAACAAATATGGCCAGTATGGCTAGGACTATTATGGTTATGATTGTTTCTGCTGTCGCTGTTTCTTTGGTGCCTCTTAGGTTGATTATGGCGAATAGTATCACCACTACCACGGCGGTTAACGGTATGTTGATTGTCGGAAAAAGGTACGAGACCACATAGGCGAAGCCTATGGCTGATAGCGCTGTGTAGAACATGTTGCTGAGCCATTCGAACCAGCCTGTGAGGAAACTGGTGAATCCGCCGTAGGCTACTTTTGAGAACGTGTATTCGCCTCCTGCCAGCGGAATTGCAGTGCCTAGCTCGGCGTAGCTGAACATTGTTAATAGGCTAAGCAGACCACAGACTACAACTATAAGAATGACCGCGTAGCCTGCCATGCCTGCCGCTTCGCCGATTATCACGAAGTTGGCTGCGCTGAGGGTGCCGCCTATGCCCAGCATTGTTGTCCGGACAAGTCCGAGATCTCGTTTCAGGTGAGGTTCATCCATACCAGTCAGCTCTTATGGTTCATAAAAGAGGAAAAGTCCACTTATGACGGACAGTAAACCGAAGATGATGAAAGCCCACAGGTAGAGTCCAATTGCTTCTATGGGGAAGCCTAACGCTGTTTGGAGGTCGAAGATGTTGTAGAATATGAAAAAGGCGAAAAGCATGATTGCGCCGCCTATTGTGGTCTGTGTTAAGCCGATTGTTTTTGAGAGGGTTCGTTTAGGGTTCATGTACGGTCACTTCTTCGTTATGAGGAGTATTCCTGCGATGAAATCCAGTACTCCAATGGCTGAGAATATCATCGTTAACACCGATGTGGTTGCTGGGTCTGCCAAAATGTCTATTTCAATCATGTTTAGCAGTATTAGGAAAATTATCCCTGTAAAGATTAGGCTTGTTACGATAAGGAAACCACCTATAGCGACGCTTAGTCTGACGAGTTTCCGCATACAATTCACTCGGCTGGTTACAAGAGACGCGAGCTTAAGCGGATAATATTGTCTGCAGCTAATTTAACACATTTGCTAGTTTAATGTCGGTGGTACAGTTTGAAGCTGAAGCCGCGGCGTTAAGCCTCGGAGATTAGAAGGAATTGGTTGTGGCGTGTTGGATGTTAGGATTTTATGGCTGTCAAAAATAGTTTTGTCGTGTTTACGTTGACTTCTGTGATTTTGCAGTTTTCAAATTCTTTGGTTTCGCCTAAAACGCTTTTTACGATGACCTTGTTACCTTCGTTTTTCGCGTAGACCACATCTTTGAACAAAGTTTCGCCGTTAAGGATAATGTTGAACTCGCACATTTTGCATTCACAAATTCGAAAGTGTTTCTCTCGGTTATAAGGGCTTTGTTCTGAGAACTTCGTTTGTATACCCGTTTAGCTATGCTTTGAATGAGTATTAAGTGATTGCGTCTAAAATTAGTGGAATCAAAATACTCACTACTACAATGTATACAATCAGCAATGCTACGCTTATTAGAAGGTTCTTGAGCCAATCTTTGCTCCACGCCAAGCCGAAGGGGACTCCAATGGCAAAGCCTATTATGTGGGCGATGTAAGCCACGTTTCCTTCAGTGCCGGAATAAACTGCCAACGCGTTATAAACGAAATATAGAATAGCCACCAGTCCTTGGGGTAGAAACAAAAAGATTGATAGTTTCAACGGTTTGATCAGCATGACTATGGCAGCTAGCGTGAATATGGCTGCTGAAGCACCGATTAACGGCGTTGTCGCGTCGTAGAATAACAGACTTAACGGAAAAGTTATGATGCCGCCGATGAAGAAGGCGCCTATAGTCTTTGCGGCACCCATTTTTTCTTCTATGGTATTGCCAAATATATAGAGGAAAAGCATGTTACCCACCAGATGTACAATATCGCCGTGGATAAAAAGTGAAGTAACAAGAGTCCACACTCTTCCTTTGAGGAGGTTAACGCCGCTGAACGCCAGATACTCAATGAGTATTTCTGAGTCTAAAAGCCAGAAAACAAGAGAAACGATGAGGCAGGCGATGATTACAAAGTTGATTTTTCTCAATTGTGGCTTCCATCCTGAAAACTCATTGGTGTTCTGGGTTAATGAAAATTTCTGAAAGTGAAAGACGTTAAATGGACATGACATTATATGTTGAATTGCTTCTATGATTGCAGTCAAATATTTTAATTAAGCTATAAACAGATAGGTATGGTTTGGGAGAAGATAATGGAGCCTGAAGACTTGAAAAAGGAAAACTCGAGTGTGGTTGGAAATATACCTGTTCAACATGATCGTTGTCGTCTGCGTTCTATGAATTTAGACGAGTTGATGACACGTGAAGTTGTCACTACAACTCCTGAAAAGACGTTGTATGAAGCTGCTCAGCTTATGGGAGAGAAAAATATTGGAAGCTTGCTGGTTTTCAAATATGATACGGCTGTGGGTGTAATAACCGAGAGAGATTTACTGAACGTTGTAAGTAGCGGAGTTAAGCTGGAGAAGGATTGGATAGGTGGTGGCGCTAGCATACGTGACGAGAAGGTTGAAAAGGTCATGTCTTTTCCAGTTGTTAAGATTTGCGTTAAGTCTCCGTTGAAGGAGGCTGCGCGTATTATGATTGAAAAGAGAATAAGACGGCTTGCGGTCTGTGATTTAGGTGAGGTCGTTGGGATAATAACTGCTTCAGACATGATTAAAAGTCTGCCTGAGGCTCCTGAAAATATGGAAGTATGGTTTCAAGTTGATTACTTCATGGCGAAGAAAATCATAGCGGTTGACGCGGAGATGCTCGTCGAGAATGTAGCGGAAATCATGGCTGAAAAACGCGTAGGTAGCGTCATAGTAACAAGCCAAGGAAAACCGGTAGGCATATTCACCGAAAGAGATTTGCTCAACAAGTTTTTGGTTAGAGACAAATCGTTGATAGCGGAAGTAGGTAACGCGTGCTCTTCTCCGCTTATTACTGCACCTGTAGGAATGTGTATACATGAAGCAGGGGTAATTATGACTAAAAACCGAATAAAACGACTGCCAATTACTAAAGACAGAAAACTTGTAGGTATTCTCTCAGCGCGTGACTTGGTTGAAGCATATGCCCGCGCATCTACACAAAAAGGCTCTAAACGCAGATGACCTTCTTTTAGTGTACGAAGCTTATGTGTATTCTCGGAATGTGTGACCGCATTTTGTGCATCGCATGAACTGGGTTGAAGATTCGTCTCCGCCGCGGGTTTGCACTTGCCATACATAGACCAAGTTGTTTCCGCATTTTGGGCATTCGACTTTGAGCGTGGGCAACGTATTCATTTTTTGATCTTCCTTACTTATCACTGTCACTGATTTTTTAGTGTTGTTTATGCGCTCGTTTACTTTCGGTCCAACTTTTCCTGGTCCCTGTTTTTTGTAGTCGCATTTGGAGCATGCGAGCACTACCTCGAAGTCTTCGCCAACCTGGACTTTTTTAAGCGTGAGACGGGAACCACATTCTGGACAAAACTCCATTTTCAAAACGCCCTTTTCCACTATTTATCTACTGATTAGACTCATGAAAATGGAAAAATCCGATATAAGCCTTTTCCAAACTTGCATCAAATTAAGATTTGTAAATACTTCATTCCAGATAACAGATTTTGGTTTTAACTTAACAGATAGTGAGTTTAAACATTTTCAAAAGTTCTTTATCTCATGATTGTTTTCGTGTTTTTCATGGGATAAGTAATTATAATTCTTGGGTCTAATACGTTTAAAGTCGCCATTTAGTTTAGCGTTGATTGGGGATGCCTGAAAAAAGCTCTTCGAACGTTGACATATTCGGTCTTTTGTCTGTTGACAAGGAGGCTGAGGAGAAGCGGAAGCAGCGCAAGGAATTATTGGCTTCCACAGGCGTAAAAGAGTTTTTTGAGGAAGGAAGCATCAGCATTGACAAGCGGACTTGCTGGGGGCTGGAGTGCAAGTTGTGCATTGAGAAGTGTCCAACCAACGCGTTGTACTGGAAGACGGGTGAAGTCGGCATTGTCGAAGACCTGTGCGTTTACTGCGGCGCCTGCGTTTTATGCTGCATGGTGGATGACTGTATAAAAGTGAAACGCATACGGGAAGACGGCTCCAGTGAACGTTTCAGTAAACCGCGAGAAATTGTCAAGCTTCAAGACAAAATCAACGCAAAAAAACGGTTACAACGAGTGAAAACAATTTTCCCCACCTGCGAAGCCTACTGCGAACGATACAAACCGTGACTTCCACGTTTTACACAACGGTATAGCTCCTGCTGAAAGGTTCCCGCAGATCGTAAAGGACAGCAACATAATTGGATTCCAATACAGGTTCATTGCAGAAACCGTTAGGGGGTATGTCTCTTATTGGCGATTTTCATGGTTAAAAGGTTGACTTTCAATTTGGTTTGGAATACGGCTCTCGTTATGGGAAGTGGGGTTCAAAAATAAGGGATGGTTGTTGGAGTAGTTTGTTGGCTTATGTTTCTTTCGACATTTTCTTTGCCATGGCGTATGCAATTGGTAGCAGCATTATTGCCAGTGCAATTGCAAATGCCCATGATACGTTTGCGATTATATTTGTTACGCCTGGGAACGTCGCAAATATTGCTCCTGCACCAATTATTAAGAATATGCTGTATAGAACGAATTTTGCGTAGCCTGAGACTCCTTTGAATTCTACGTGGTCATCGTTTATGGATTTTATTAGTCCATCGGTTAGTGATATGCCTGCGCCGATTATTACGAATCCTATTATTAGTGGGTATATTAAATCGCCAGAAAGCAGCATTAAATCAAGTGCCAGCGCCAGTACGAAGGCTACTAAGCCTATCATGAGCAGGTTTTTCAGCATGTCAGCTATTTCGACTTTTGCTTCAGGGAACATGGGTTTTATCATTCTACCGATAAACGAAGATAGGAAATCAACAAGCACAGTGCCGAAGACTATGAGTAGGATTCCGCCAAGTAATCTAGGTAGGTAGTCTGCTATAGTGGTTAGGTAGGTGCCAATTGTACCGCCTACGTTGAGGATTTGTATGGCGACGATTATTGCCAGTATTGTTATGAAGGCTTTGGTTGTTCCTCCGATGAAGTTTGATAAGTCTAAGCCAGCGTTTTTAAAGGCTTGTCCTGTCGTGGTTTTGTCAAAGTTCCTTTCTATACCGAGTTTTTCCACGAGTTTATTAACAGCGTTGCCGACAACTATCCCAATGGCGTAGCCGATGAGGATCACAATGATTGCGGCGAGTACTGAAGGTATGGCAGCGATTATGTCTCCAACCATGTCGGAAAACGTTTCAACTATGTAAAGCATTACTCTCACCGTTACCTATTATTCTGCGGATAATTTATAAAACTGTCTGCTGAGGTTGTGGGTTGCATTAAAGTTTGCTGTTTTTTCGGGTATTTGCGACGTAATATTCTATCGAGAGTGGATATAATGAATAGTTATCAGGTCATATATCCTCAGAAATGTGTCATAAATCGTAATATAGGTTAAATCTTTTAAGGGTATTCTGCTATATTCAGAAAACAAAAATAGGTGTGATTGGTGGTCATGAAAAAAATAGGAGAAGAGGAGAAGATAAAACACATCCTAACTGACCCGAAGCTATCGGCAATCAAAACTATGCTGGAGAAGGATCATGCGATAGACTGTCTATTTCTGCTTCACGTTAACCGTGGAAAATGGAAAGCTGCTAAGGATTTCATGCGCGAGAACAATTTGACGCTTAGCGACGGCACTTTCAGATCAAGGATGATAGAGATTGAGCAGTTGGGATTAGCCAAGAGTGAGCGAATTGACCCCCTCAAGAAGTATTATGTGATTACTGACTTGGGCGAGAAGGTCGCGAAGCTTCTTCTTGAATTCTTTGATGAATTTAGTGCATAGGACTAATGGATATATCTTCGCTCAACTGTTGTACACATGTTTTTTCAACGTTCTTTTTTCCATAGTTCTTTCCATGGTTTTGTTTATTGTGTAGTTTTGTTTTACGCATGGATAATATTGTGTATTAAGTCGTAAGATTTAAATCAGATACCTTCTCTAACATACTCATCAATCCCAAAGGAGGGATAGAAAAAGAAATGAAAACTTTAAGAAAAATAAGGAAAAACGCAAAAGCCTTGAGCCCCGTAGTCGCATCAATCATACTCATCGCAGTCACAGTCGCAGTCAGCATAGCAGTAGCCGCATGGATGGGAGCCCTAACAGTCGGATTCATGGGATCTTCTTCGTTGACAATAACTGAAACTGTTTTTACTGAAGGAACACCAGGATCAATAGCAGTTCATGTTAAAAACACCGGAACAAACGATGTAACAATTGCCGCAATCAAAGTAAATAATAATGCAATTCCAGATACCGATTTCTCTGCAGTCGGATCTCTAACGTTAGCATCAGGCGGTGAGGAAGACGTCACAATAACAATGAACATAGCTAACGGAAATCCATACAAGATCGATCTGTACGACGGCAGCGGGCAGGTAGTTGGCTCATACCAAGCAACTGCACACTAAGTTCCCCATTGTTTAGCAGAAAATAAAGGGTAGGGTGAAATAAAGAAACACTCCAATCCCCCCTTCTCTTGTTTCATCCTTGGAGGTGCAAAACAAAATGGTAGTACAAATAAAAGAATATGAATCAGCCGAAGAAATAGCGGAGACTTTGGATAAGGACATATCCACAACAAAAAGCACGTTAGGCGAATACCTGCGTCGACTGGACGAGATTCGCTCGTTAGCAGAAAAATCCAAGAAAATCCGCGAAGTAGTCATGAAACTCGCAGGCAAAACCAAAGCATCAGCTGAAACTCTAGGCGAAATCAACGTAGGCAATCTAGAAATAGTCCTAGATGCTAATCCATTTCATGAATTAACAGCCATAGAATCCGTAGTACGCAGCCATCAAGAACGCCTTCTAGTCCTACAGAAAGCACGTGAAGCTCTGAAGTGGCTAGATCAGCTCGGCGACACCGATGGTCTGAAATATCTTGTGGTTGAAAGCGAAGGAGTTCCAGAACGAATCTTATTCAAAATCTCCTGAGTCGGCGATACAATGAAAACACCAACCGCAGGGGTAAATAAAACATGAGTAACGAAGTAATAACTTTAGCTCTCAAAAGCAGCCTACAAGAAATTCAAAATGCTTGCCCAGATGTAACCAGCACCTTCATATTCAAAAACGGAAAAATCCTATCCCAAGAAAACACAAACGAAGAAAACGCAATCCAAACCGTAGCCGCATATGACACAATTGCAGAAAGAACAGACATTATAGACGGATTGGAAAACATAACAATCCAAAGCGCCGAAGGCAAAGTAAACATCACCGCCATAAACGATATACATTTAGCAACGGTCTCGTCAAACGAGGCAGATGAAAAATATGTTAACACCCTAACCCGAATTTTGATCCCCATAGTAATCAAACTAGTAGAACAAATTCAGCCTGTCTCCAAAGACAATGAGACCATCATAATCGACCAAAGCGAACCTGAAGAGGACACCGCTGAGGAAACTGTTGTCGAAACCGAAGAAACAAGTGATGAAATCGCCGAAGACATCAAAAATTATCAGCCCAATGAAACAGAGATAGAAACAGTAACAACCGAACTGGACGAAGAAACAGAGGAAGCGGAACCAGAAGTTAATTATGAACCACTGCTTCCAGAACCCCCAGTAACGCAGTTGATAATCGAAAATCTCAAGGGTTTTCGAGTTCCCTCAGACACGGTACGCGTAGACGAAGAAGTAATAACACAGTGGAACGAACTCTACAGCGACAATAAAATCGACGAAGTTGAAGTGGAAGCCATGAACGGAAAAACAACTCGATGCAAGGTCAAACCAATTAAAAAATCAAAAGACGCGGGAAAAGGCATAATCAAAATGCCAGAAAAAATACAGCTCAGCTTAGAAGCCGCAGCAGGCGAGCTTGTAACCGTCAAACCCGCGGTAGAATAACTGAGGTGAACGAATAATGGCCAAGAAAACAAGCAAACAAGAAACCCCAACAGCAATAATCGTTAACGAGGACGAACTAGCCTCCGACTCAGAAGAAGACCAAGTCTTCACAGACCTTGGCAACAAACTCGCAGAAATTCGCAAAGAAAAAGGCGTAATAGGCTACATACTGCGAAACACAACTTCAGCCACGATAGACCTAAAAGAACCAGAAAAAATAATCGAATACGCACTATTCTCATCTCAAGTACTGGATTCCAGTCTAGAAATCTCAAATCTATTCGAACTAGGCGAAGTTGAAAGTATACTTGTCGAAGGCAAAGAAACCAACGCACTCTGCAGGACCATCAACGGAAACCAAATCAGCATATCCATGGAAAAAGACG
>Ga0111168_109_pt1 | contig 17629 bp, 14 predicted proteins | sample DeeMarSeWOR28_12_FD_80261 | JGI IMG/M metagenome (GOLD analysis project Ga0111168, IMG submission 80261) | Crenarchaeota group-1 archaeon SG8-32-3 | reverse complement strand
TTTTTAGTTAAAGACCCTAACGCGCCTTTCAAAGCTGCGTTTGGCATGCAATAGCATCCTTCAACCCATTTTGTGCCAATAGATAAGAAGTCAATGGACCACGTTAAAAGAGCGAACCGAATTACCAAAGAAGTTAACGTGCAATTCGACAACTTCTACATAGTAGGCGGATACAGATTCCCGGAGGAACGGGGTGCTCAAGCAGAAACCACGTTGAGCTTTAGCTATTTGGGAAAAATAGCGGCAGACGAAACCCTAGACGAGTACGTTCTCGACGGAAAATCGCTACTGGAGTTGCCCTCAGACAATGCGGCTTACAATTCAGTGAAGAAAATAATGAAAACTGCAGGTTACCTTTGACATAATACCGTTTACCTAGTTTTTCACAAGAGGCCTGCATAACTATAGCTGCATCATGACTTTCATTGATTTTTTCTGGAAAAGTTTAAAAACAGTGTAATGTTGCTTCTAGCTAAACCTTTACAGAGGTTTTTATTTGACGAGCAAAAACGTGCGCGTAAAAATTGGTGAAATGAAGACCAGTACTGGTCTTGTTAAAAATCTTGATATATCCATCGGAAAACTTGTTGATGATTCTTGGGAGGAGCCCATGGGACCGACCCCGATGCCTAGTTTGACTACTCTAAGAAACTGGGACTTGACCCTTCTTAACAAGTACAAACCCTTTTACTTGCCGGATTGTGACTTGTGCTGTCTTTGCACTTATGGCAAGTGCGATTTGACGGCGGGAAAACGTGGGGCTTGTGGGCTTAACATAGCCGACCAGTCATCACGTATCGTACTTATCGCTTGCTGCATTGGTGCCGCAACCCACAATGGACACGCCCGCCATGTGGTTGACCATCTAATTGAAAAGTATGGTAGGCGCTATCCTTTGGATGTAGGCGGATTAAATGTGAAAGTTGAAGCTCCAGTTACGAGGCTTGTTACTGGAATAAGACCTCAAACTCTAGGTGACTTAGACGAAGTTCTAACATACTGTGAATCGCAAATCACGCATCTGCTATCTGTTGCACACACTGGTCAAGAAGCCAATAACATAGATTTTGAATCCAAAGCATTCCACGCCGGCAGAGTTGACCAAGTAGGCATGGAAGTCGCTGATATCGCGCAAATTTCAGTCTTTGATTTCCCCAAGGCTGACCCTGAAGCACCCCTCATCAAAATGGGCATAGGAACAGTTGACCAGACAAAACCCGTTATTATGTGTATCGGCCATAATGTCGTGCCTTCTGTTGGAATAATCGATTACATGAAAGAGCAGAAACTTGATGACAAAATGGAAGTCGTCGGCTTATGCTGCACTGCCATAGACAACACAAGATACTTTGATCGCGCGAAAATCGTTGGGCCGATTTCATGGGAGCTCCGGTTTATACGTGGCGGTTTTGCAGACGTAGTTGTCCTAGACGAGCAATGTGTTCGAACCGATTGTTCGCTAGAGGCGGAACGTGTTAAAGCACCCGTAATTGCCGCTTCGGAAAAGAACTGTATAGGCTACAAGGACCGCACAAATGACCCTGCCGACGAGATTGTGGCAGACTTGGTCAGCGGAAAGGTTCCAGGCGTTTTGATTCTTGATCCTGAGAAAGTCGGGGAAGTCGCTGTGAAAGTAGCGCAAAAAGTTGCTCCGATGCGCAAGAAAATGAAGTCTCTTCCAACACTAGAAGAAATCAGAGAACTTGCGAAGAAATGTAGGCACTGTAACATGTGCCAGAGAAGCTGTCCACAAGACCTCAAAATCCCTGAAGCAATTACAGCCGCAGCTGAAGGCGACTATTCTAAACTAGCAGACCTTTACGAGGAATGTATCGGATGCGGACGCTGCGAAGAAGCCTGCCCAGTCAAACTTGAAATCCACAGCTACATACTTAAAGTCGGCGAGAAAAAGATGCTTTCGGAAACGAACTACTGCCGCTCAGGAAGAGGTGCCGTTCAAGACGTGGAAATTAGAAGCGTTGGCGGTCCAATCGTGCTCGGTGAAATTCCTGGCATCGTTGCTCTGGTGGGCTGTGCTAATTATCCGCATGGTGGCAAAGACGTTTATGATATATGTAGAGAATTTGCTCTTCGCCGCTTCATAGTAATGACTTCTGGTTGCTCAGCCATGTCCGCTGGTTCCTACAAGAACGAAGAGGGCAAAACGCTTTATGAGGAATTTCCAGGTGGCTTTGAGGCTGGAGGTGTGATTAACGTTGGTTCTTGCGTTTCTAACCCTCACATTGCAGGTGCAGCCATAAAAGTCGCAAACATATTCGCTAAACGATCATTAAGGGGCAACTACGAGGAAATAGCTGATTACATACACAACCGTGTAGGTGCGGTTGGCTTAGCTTGGGGTGCATACTCACAGAAAGCCGCATCGATTGCTTCTGGTTTCTGGAGTTTAGGCGTTCCAGTGCTTGTTGGTCCACATGGTAGCAAATACCGGCGCATGCTCCTTGGAAGAGCTGACAAGCCTGAAAACTGGGAAGTCTACGACGCGCGCACAGGCAACAAAGTGAATGTTGGTCCTGCACCTGAGCACCTGTTCCAGACGGTTGAAACGCCGCAAGAAGCTATGGTAGCTATAGCCAAGTTGTGCCTAAGACCCAACGACACATGGAAGGGTCGTTCAATTAAACTGTCACACTATATCGACTTGCATAAGCGCCATTACGGAATCATGCCGCCAGACATACACAGGTTCGTGCGCACGATGGCTGACGTACCCATGACCATGAAAGACGAAGTCACAAAGATACTGAAAGAGAAAGGCTGGAAAGAAACCGTGATTCCGGACCCGACCTTGCTTCCTAGAATGATAAGGAAAAAAAAGGAGTGATAATAAATGTCGTGTGAACCTTGGCAATGTGCAGAAGTAGCAGCAACAAAGAAAGCAAACCCGATAACAAAACCCGAAGTAGCCGTGGCAATGATAAAGAGAGCTGCCCGCCCACTTCTTGTGGTCGGTAGCAACGCCACTGAACGATCCATGGAAGGAAGGTCGCTGATTGATTTCCTGATTGACTTCGCTAAAGCCTCCAAAGTTCAGGTTGTTGCAACAGCACATATGGTTGGCGAGTTCCTGAAAAGAGGTTATACACCTGCAGGATTCATGTCTGCCATGGACATAGGTAATCGCCTTGTTGATCCAAGCTGGGATGGACTCGACGGTAAAGGCCATCCTGACTTGGCGATCTTTGTTGGTTTGCCGTATTACATGGAAGCGCTTATCCTTTCTGGACTCAAGCATTTTGCTCCAGACCTTAGAACTATAACTATCGACAACTTGTATCATCCGCATGCTAGCTGGTCTTATCCAAACGGGTCTTTGGATGACTGGGCTAACAACCTCAAAGTCATGACTTCAAGATTTGAAGGAGGACAATAAAAAATGTCAATGTTTAAAGATATACCTGTCGACGTTGGCGTAATCTACGAAGGCGAACGCATCCGCAGAAAACAAATGCAAGTAGAACTCGGCGGTCCATCAATCAAAGAAAAATTTGAACTAGCAAAAGTGAAACCCCTAAACGAAGTTGAAGACGGGAAAATAACCATAATTGGTCCCGACATTAAAGACATGAAAGAGGGCGAAGCATATCCGCTGGGAATCCTAGTTGAAGTTGCCGGCTCCACGATAGATCAGCAGCTTGAAGGCGTAATCGAAAGACGCATACACGGCTACATGAACTTCATTGAAGGCTTCATGCACCTCAACCAGCGCTACGACATATGGATACGATTAGGCAAGAAATCCTTCCAGAAAGGGCTAAACTCTTTCACGTACATCGGCAAAGTTCTCTACAAACTCTTCAAGAGCGAACTGTCTATAATCGAGAAAGCGCAAATAACCTTCATTACTGATCCAGAGAAAGTAAAAGAGCTTTACCCCTGCGCTCTGGAAGATTACGAAGCCCGAGATGCGAGAGCAAGAGGATTGAAAGACGAAGAGGTTGACAAGTTCTACGGTTGTGTTCTGTGCCAGTCGTTTGCCCCAAGCCACGTGTGTGTCATCACGCCACAACGGTACTCCAACTGCGGCGCCATAAGCTGGTTTGACGGACGTGCCTCAGCGCAAGTCGATCCGAAGGGACCAGTGTTTGCTATAGAAAGAGGCGAATTGGTAGACGCGGAAAAAGGCGAGTATTCAGGTGTAAACGAGATTGTCAAAAAGAAGTCACTGGGCGACGTTAACAGAGTTTGGCTCTACACGGCTTTCGATTATCCGCACACTTCATGCGGCTGTTTCGAGGCTGTGGCTTTCTACATTCCAGAAGTAGACGGGTTCGGCCTAGTAAACAGAAGCTTTAAGGGCGTTACGGTGAACGGTTTGCCCTTCTCAACTCTCGCTGACTCCACCGCGGGCGGGCGACAAGTAGACGGTTTCCACGGAATATCCATCGAGTACATGCGTTCCCCTAAGTTTCTGGAAGCCGACGGCGGATGGAACCGCGTGGTGTGGGTGCCCAAAGAAGTCAAGGAACGCGTCAAAGATTTTATTCCCAAAGAAGTTGTTGACAAAGTAGCTACTGAAGAGGACGCGCAGAACATTGATTCTTTGAAAGCTTTTCTGAAGGAGAAGGATCATCCCGTAGTGGCTAGATGGACGGCAGAAACAGCAGTTGAAGAGGCAGTATCTGCAGAAGCGATAGCGGAAGAAGGTGCAATGATACCTGTGGTGTCGGCTGCAAATTTACCAATAACGGCTGGAGGCTTTAAGATAATCCTGAAGGACGCAAAGATTTACGCCAAGAAAGTAATTATTCGTTCGATGAAAGACAATAAAAAAGCTAAAGGGTGAAGCCTGTTGGCTGACAAAAAGAAAAATAATGAAGACCGCGGAATAAACTTCAGTCCTGACCTGTTGGATCTTCTTGCGAAGTTTCAAGAGATTGAACTGGAAGACTTCGAGCTGGAAGTAGGTACCTTAGAGCTGTGGCTGCAGTCTGGTGCCTTACCTAGGCATCTAATGCCACAGCTAAAAGTGGCTCCTGCTCTGAAGGGTAAGCCTAAAGAGTTGATGAAGGCGCAGTTTGTCCCTCCAGTCGAGACTTATCCAGGCAAAATTGTCGAAGTCAAACTTGGTGCTACTAAAGGTGAAGGCGGAACACGCGGTCGGTCAATCGTTATCGGCGGCGAGACTTCACCGGCTTTCTACACGTTTGAGCGACCTATTCTGCATCCTCCTGTGGTTACGCTTGACGTTTTTGACATGAAAATTCCCTTGTCAAAAGCGGTCAAAATGCACGTGAAGGAGGTTATCGATGACCCCGCTGCTTGGGCAAAGCTTGCGGTTGAAAAATTCGGCGCGGATATGGTTACGGTTCACCTGATTAGTGTTGACCCGTTACTAAAGGATGCTACGCCGAAGGATGCTGTCAAAACAGTGGAAGAGGTCATGCAGGCTGTTGACGTGCCATTGGTGATTGGTGGTTGCGGTGATCCAGTTAAGGACGCGGATGTTTTCGCGGAAATAGCTGAGGTTTTCGCTGGTGAACGTTTCCTGATAAATTCCATAACACAGGACATGGATGTTGAGCGGTGCGCAAAGTTTGTTAAGAATAACGGCCATGTAGCTTTATCTTTCACTCCTATGGATTTGAACTTGCAACGCGAGCTTAACAGGCGGTTATATGATTTTCTGGGCAAAGAAGACATTATCATGGACTTGACCACGGCTGCTTTGGGTTACGGTCTAGACTACGCGTTTACCAACATGGAGCGAGCTAGGCTGGCCGGTTTGATGGGCGACGTTGAACTTGCACATCCCATGTCTTCTGGCACTACTAACGCTTGGGCTGCACGTGAAGCGTGGCTGAAGATGTCGTCTGAGTGGGAGCCTCGTGAGCTTAGAGGTCCACTGTGGGAAGTAACTACCGCGTTAACGCTTTTGCTTGCTGGCGTGGACTTGTTTATGATGATGCATCCTGCTGCGGTGAAGACTTTGAAGGAAGTTATTGGTCAGCTGGTAAGCGGAAAGAAAGCTGATGGGTCCAAGTTTGTTGACTGGGTTTCCCTGAAATCATAAGGGAGCAGTGAAATGTATGAGTGAAAAAAGAAAAGGTAAAGCTGGAATAAAGGAGTTAAGCCCTATTGACGTTTACAAGCTTCTTCCAAAGACCAATTGTAAAGAATGCGGCGAAGATAACTGCATGGCTTTTGCCACGAAAATCGTTAACCGTGAAGTAAGTGTTGATCAGTGTCCTCCATTGTTAAAGAAAGAAAACGAGAAAGCTTACAATCAGCTAAAGGAAATGCTGAAACCTCCAGTTAAAGAAGTAGTCGTTGGCGAAGGCGAAAAAGCCGTTAAGCTCGGCGGAAAACTTGTCATGTACCGTCATGAGTTCACATACTTCAACCCGACGGCAATTGCAATTGACGTGACAGATGAGATGCCTGAAGAGGAGTTGCTAAGCCGCATAAAGCAGACAGAGCAGTTTAGCTACGAGTATATAGGCTACACGCTTAAGCTGGACATGATTGCTGTTCGCTCCACATCAGGTGAGCCTGAAAAGTTCAAGGCTACCGTTAAAAAAGTGGTTGAGAACACTAACATACCGCTAATTTTGTGCACGTTGAACCCGAACATGGCTGAAGCTGGCTTAATGGCTGCGCCGAAGGCAAGAGCCCTGCTATACGCGGCGACGATGGACAACTGGAAGGACATGGCAGAACTGGCTTTGATGTACAATTGCCCGCTGGTGGTTTCCGCGCCTAACGATTTAAGCATGCTGGCGTCGTTGGTTAAGACGTTGATTGCTTACGGTGTCCAAGATTTGGTGTTAGACCCCGGCACTTTCCCGAATGAAGGGTTGACTGACACGCTGAATAACTTCACTATGCTCCGCAGGGCTGCTTGCAAAGCTGGTGAGGAACTTGTTGGTTTTCCGTTAATGGGCGTTCCTATGGCTGCTTGGCTGGACAAGGGTGAAGCGGCGGACGAAGTTGTGAAGTGGCGCGAAGCTTACTTGGCGGCTATGCTAATTGTTCGTTTCGCTGATGTTCTTGTGATGCATGGTGCTGATGGCTGGTCGCTTCTTCCGAACGTAGTGCTACGGCAGAACATTTACACTGACCCGCGTAAGCCTGTGGCTGTGGAACCTGGCTTGAAGACTATCGGTGCACCAGATGAGAATTCGCCTGTGTTTTTCACTACGAACTTTGCTTTGACATATTACACTGTTGCCTCAGACATTGAAAATTCCAAAATCAACGCTTATCTAATCGTTGTGGACACTGAAGGCATGTCAGTGGACAGCGGGGTTGCGGGGCGTAAATTGACTGCGGAAAAAGTGGCAGACGCCATAAAAGATGCGGACATAGAGAGCAAAGTTAAGCACAGGAAAATGATTATTCCAGGTAAGGCGTCGAGGATAAGCGGTGAAATCGAAGAGCTCAGCGGCTGGAAAGTTCAAGTGGGACCACGTGACTCCTCAGAAATACCCAAATACATAATCGACAAGTGGCAATCCTAATCTCCCATTTTACTTTTTTTGGTTTTTCATTTTTAGATTTTCAGTTTGTTATCCTTCTTTGAAACTTTCCAGCTTAAAAAATATTATAAATGGTTTCGGCATACTATTCAACCATGTCGAAAGTATTAGTTTTCGCGATAGTGTTTCTGTTTCTCTTTGTAGCAACCTTAGCAATACCTGCTATACCTCCAGGTGATATTATAATTGGTTTATTCGAAATTCCAGCAACAGAAGTTATCTCGGGAATTACAATCGTAACTATTTTGAACAGCATAATGAACGGGCTTATTTGGGGACTCGTCGCTTTCGTAATATACGTTGTGGCTAGCTCTGGCTCGAAAAGCAGGGAATTGGAACCGTTAAGGGGTCCCACTTACCCGACAGCCCCTCAGCCCATAGCTACAGAAGCAACTACAGTCGTGACAATGTCCAAGAAACCGCAAGCAAAGCCTCCGGCTAAAGTTAAAAAGAGAAGAACGTACACGGCCTTAGATCAGGATGTTGAGACTATCGAAGGGATAGGACCAGCATACGGCAGCAAACTTAGATATTCTGGAGTGAGGATCATAGACGACCTGTTGAGGGCAGGTTCTACGAGAAGAAAGCGACGTGTTTTGGCAAATAAAATCGACGTGGCACCTGCAACATTGCTTAAATGGGTCTATCGCGCAGACTTCTTCCGCATAAAGGGCATAGGAACACAATACTCGTCTCTGTTAGAGGAAGCGGGGGTCAATACGGTAGCGGACCTTTCACGGCGAAACGCGAAAAACTTGCATGCGAGCTTGAAAGCAATCAACATGAAAAAGAATCTGGTTAGGCGGATACCCCCCTACAGAACGATTCAAAGATGGATAAGAAGCGCAAACAACCTTACACGCATCGTGGAATACTGATTCTCTAATACTGAACCTGCTATTCGCAGGATAACACAATCACATAACCGAAACGTCATGGAATATAGTGAAACCAGTTGAATCAAACAAAAACCTCAATCGTTTTCTTGCTACGCATTTATTGTTAGTCTCTATCATCTTACGACGGCTTCTTATCCAAACAGCTTCACGAAAAGCCCAATGAACTGAAACATTCGGTGTCGTGATAATTAACACGCTATTTGGAGGCAGGGTTCTTTCGAATTCAAGATTTTCATCGGTTTATTCAAATGTTCAGTGATTTCTGAGCAGACTACTGTGTTAAAACAGCAATCCGAGAAAGGTAAGTATCGAGCGTCTGCCTCACAAAAAACAGTATTCTCACACGCGGAGTGAGAGAAATTGAAAAACTTCTTTTAAATGTCAATAACAATTACGCCCTTCCTTTACTTTAACGCTTCTTCCTTTGATTTGCGCTGGTTTATGGCCAAATATTGTTGACTTGAAATATGAATTCTGAATTAACAATGCTTTTTTACTTTTCAGGCAAATCGAAAAAAGCCTGCGCACTGGTTGGTAGTAGCAAATGTGGAAAGTTCTGTTAAGTCTTTTCGTATTGTTTGCTATTGGAAGAGCTGCATTTTTCTTCCTAAATCAGTCTAAGCCAAAAGAGAAGTTCTCTTACACAGAAGTACTGCTCTACTCTTTTTCATTAGGCTACGCGATATTAACGATAATATGTGTAATTCTTGCACAATTCGGGCTTCTAATACCACCAATCAACATAATAGCTATTACATTAATTCCTGTTATTTCTTTCTGTTTTTGGATTTACAAGAAACGCAAGGAGAACTCGCATTATTCTCAGGATTTTTTTGGGGAAGGCCAACTAAATCAAAAGACAAGCCTTTCAAAGCATAATGAGGTTTTTTCTTTTTCAATAAAATTTAGCCACATCATTCTACTCCTAATATTCGCTGTAGGTTTATTTCTTAGGTTGGAAACTCAACTTGCCGATCCATGGCTTGGAGATCAAGACCCATATTATCACCTATCCTTCATTGACTCTATTGTTGTCCAAGGAACTTTGCCTTCTCGAACCTTTTGGGGATTATATTCTTATCCCCCCTCTTTTCACGTGGTCTTCGCGACATTGATATCGACAATTCAAGTTGACCGATTTCTTCTGATGAAGATCGTACCTGAGTTCTTGGGGTTCCTTTGTGTCCCAGCAGCGTACGCTTTAATAAAAAGGAAATATAACGAGTGGGCAGGAATTGCATCAGCTGCCTTTCTGGCTATCTGTTCATTCCACATCTACAGAACAAACATACCCATACCCGAACCCATAGCCTTGTTAGCTATGCTGATGTTCTTTCATGCGATGACAACTCAAAAAGGCACCAAGAAATATTTGTTAGGGGGAGTTTTTGCTTCAATGGTTTTTTTAACAAACGCGATCAGCATAATCTTCTTTCTTCCAATCGTTGTCTCAATCTTTTCGGTGTTGCTAATAGTGAGACGGTGGAATGAGGCTCTTGAATATTTGAAAGCTATGTTTATTGGCATAGTTCTCTCCGGAGTTTTTTGGTTGCCAACGCTCTCTAATCTAGGTTTGAGCGGTATTCTTGAAGGTTTGGGACCATCCTATCCGTTTGGGGCGTTTTCTTTCACTTCATTCACTTACTTTGCTTGGATAGGATGGGGTGCATGTATCTTGGCCTTGGTAGGCTTGTATGTTTGCCTCAGAAATTTCAAGGATAATGTCATCTTGATGATTCCCACGATATTTTTCGTGTTTCTAATTGAAGCTGGGAACAATGGTTACTTTATTTTTGATGCGCTTTGGCTATTTAGGAGTTTACTTTACTTGGGTACATGGGTGACGCTTCTGGCGGGAGTAGGGTTTTGGCGATTGATGCAAACGAAAAGAAGAAAAACTGCCCTTACTGCTTTGGTCATAATGGTCGTTCTCACAGCGTTTTCTTTTCCTACGCTTTACTGGCCTCGCTATCCAGTGAACTGGGGCTATGATGACGCTGATTTTGTTTATCGCTCTTATCTTAATAATTATGCAGATATATTCAAAGATGAAGATTACTTGATCTACTCCGCGGATTTGGCATTCAACTATGGAGCATTCGACAACGTAATTTTGCCTAAGGATTTGCCTCAAATGGGAGAAGCATTGCTCGGAAACAACACTTTTGTCTTAGCCGACTTAATTAATGATTACAATATTAGCTATATCATTCTTAATAATGGAACACAAGAAGCCAATTTTCTCACACAATCAAACCTCGCTTACACTTACCATGAAAACCGAATTACAATCGTTTTCGCAATAAATAGATAACAACAAATTGAATAGTTGAATAAGGTTTGATATTATTAGTTTCTATTTATTTGTGGAAGCTGCCTTTTCTCTGCAAATACTGGAATTCCCCTGTCTTCTAATTAAAAGAGGAACTAGATGCAAACTTAAAAACATTAAAAAGCAAATAATAATAAAATCAAAAAAATTGCGTCTATTCTTCAATATCAAAAGGGAAATATGCTCTTGAACAAGAAAACATCTAAATACATTACACTATCCGGACTATTATTGAGCGCATGTGCTCTTCTTGTATCTACTTTGCTCGGTTTTGGCGGCTTTAACATACAAGCTTTTAGCAGTTATGTGATGACAGGGTACGTTTCAAAACTCCAAATGGTTTTTCTGATTTTAGTAGGTTTAGGACTGCTGCTCTCAGGTGTAGCCTACTTCAACCAGGCAAAAAAGCAAAAAATAAAAAAGCCAAGCTTCGTACTACTACCGCATCTTGCAGTGAGCATAGTATTTTTTGCCATGTCAATTTTCGGTTTAACCTCTCAACTCAGAGGCACTGATTTCTGGGGAGAAACAACCTTTGAAGAAATTCAAGCCACTCTATTCTTTAATACTCTTACATTAACAAGTTTTATAGTTCTCGGGGTCCTACAAATAATTCTTTCAATCATATTCTTCAAAACTAAAATGCTGCAACAGCACCAGCTGTCAAAAACAGCGAAAAATCTAACCTTGGCCTCGGGGATACTTCTGGTAATAAAAACCATACTTGATTATCCGCTCATAAAAGAAGCAGTTTTTGTCTTAAGCTTTATGCTCAAAATTCCTTTCCCAAATAACATTCTAAGCATAATAGTGCCGGTTATTTATTTATCAGCACAAATACCTCTTGCTGTAATCCTGTTGCACAACCAAAACCTGCGGCAAAACAATAGAAAGTCTTCTTTTCTTCAGCGTTCTCATTGAGGCTCTGGTTATTTTAGAATTTTAAAACCACAGTATTTAATAGTGTCTTACGATTTAATACAAACGATGTCGCTAATGCGGAAAGAAGCAATAATAATAGTGTTTCTATTCCTACTGCTGATACCAACAGCCATAGCCATACCGCAAAACAAAAAACCCAAACCCCCAAAACCACCCAATAATCCAAAAGAAACAATTACTTTCACAGAAACAGCCACACTAGGTGCAGGAAACGTCTATATAGCAAACCAAGAAATCATTGACAACACCTTATACATACAAGACGCAATCTCAACGGGAACCATTAACAGCGGAGATACCCCCATTTCTGGTTTCGAAATACAAACAAGCTTAAGCGGAACATTAGATCTAAACACATATCTTGGGTCCTATAATGGACAATGGACAATCGCCAGTCAAAGCGGAACCTTCGAAGGTACAATCACTGGGAAAGTTTCAGTTGCAAGCATCGATGGCAGATTCAATGGTCATGGCACAGGCGAATTTGAAGGACAAAAGATAAAGGGTGTGTTCGAAGGCTCAGTAAACAATTTCCAAGTGGAAATAACCGTCCAAGCAACAATAACCTCCAAAACAAATTGAACTTAAGAGTTTTCAGAGCTGAATAATATTCATCCTATCCCGCTTTAACTTCCTGTATCGTTACAGATAATCAATATTGGTAATTCACAAAGGTTAAGTTGATTTAACCAGAATTGGAACCCAAATCTGAATATAATGGAAAAGGAGGTAAACAGGCAAAATGAGAGAGTACTTGATATTGTTGAAATTGAATCCAGGCAAACTAATGGAGACTTTAGGTTCTTTGAGGCAACTTAGCAGTAATCCTATCGATGGCGTTGATCTTTGCTATAACATGAACATCTTCGGAGTTTGGGATGTGGGCGTGTGGATTAATGCTGAAGATAATGCGCAGGTCCTTGAATTTGTCCAGAAGAAGGTTAAGAATATGGCAGGGATTACTGACGTGTATACGGTGCCTACTTTTCCTCATGGAAATGAGCCAATAAAAGCTGAAGATGAAATAAAAAACTCCAAAGACACTGAACCTGTAAAAGCCAAAGCGTAAACACATGAACTCGATAACCCAAAAACCAAACTTAAAGTGTTTTTACTGTTCCCGTAGTCACGTATATTCAACATTTCAAAGACTGGTCAATCATGAGAATATTAAGAATATGGCGGCCTGTCCGGAAGAGCTAGTCAATCGCGAGAGAGAAATGCTGGTTGAGCGAGATGGTGCCCAAAATAGAAATAATACCGCAAAAGATGGTTAATACCAAAACCGTGGTTTTAAGAACTAGGTTTGATTCTGAAGTGGCTAGGCGCCAGGCTGAAAGACTAAAACGAAGTTTTTTCGCGAAACTATGGTTTTTTAAACCAAAAGCCGAAGAAATTCAGCTTGTTGGTTATGAAAAATACTACGAACCTTACATTGTTATCGGAGGAAGATACTCGTTAGATTATTGCAAGAAACACACTTTTTCATTAGAGGTTGAGAAAACAACTCGCGAGGTCTTTATCGACGGAAGGAAATTTGAACCAGTAGCTTCGGAATCGGAAAAAAAAGACCCGACGATTCAACTAGACGGTGAAGAACACGCTCATTACGAAAGAGAAACCTTTTTTGTGTTCGATAGGCTACGACGGGAGATCTCACCCGCGCGTTTTTCCTTTGCCCCTTATGAAATCCAAATGGAAGGAAATGCTGATGTTAATCTTAATCTTAGACGGATTAATATCTCTACAAATGAAATTATAGAATTGCTTCGCTCAAAGATAGCAAAGAGACCAGCCGATTTAGTCAATATAATTCGAGAAAACTTTGAAATCAGGGAAAACACGATAGTTTATAGACCATTTTTTGAGTTCACGTTTCATAATGTAACGACAAAAGAATATGTCACATTGCGGGTGGACGGCGTAAGCGGAGACAAAGTCCTCTACAAATTTGACATCAGAAATACACAAATGTTTCGTGACAATTCAAATTTAAATAATCCCAGTTTTAGTACGAATGAAGCAAAACAGTTTTCAGTTGACTCTAAGCAACAAATCTGTAGCCAAAGCTCTAGTCTGCCAGAAGTCACTTTGTCTGAGCTAAACCAAGCTTCCGAGTTCCAACCTGAAAGGGAGACTAGTTCCAGCGGAAATGCAACTCTCATGTTTCCAGCTAATGTTTTAGGAGAGGTTTTCATGGTAGGAGACAATGTTACTGCTGTGGTTGGAGATTTGGAAATTCCCTCCGGAGTGACTGTTGATGACACACTTGTAGTTAAAGGAAAGTTGAAAATTGGTGATGGATGCAGGCTTTCAAGAAGGGTGAAGGTATTAGGAGATGTTACAGTGGGGATTAAGTCGGTAATTGATGGTGATATCGTTTCGGGAGGTAACGTTACCCTTGGCTCCAACTCTGTGGTTGGAGGTTGTATTAGGGCTGCTGGGAAAGTAAGGTTTGGCGAAAAAGTCTTAGTTGGAAAAGAACTAACCTCAAGGTCTGGTCAAGTCAAAAAGTCTTTCGATCTCAAAATGATCGTTGATTTCGAGAAAAAAAAGGCTTCGGTGTAATAACGGAATGTCTATTTTTTCACTAAGGGTATCGCTCAATGGTCTTTATGGTTTTATTGCTACAATTGGAGCAAGCCTCGTTGGTCCTACAATAATAGTAGTTACAACGTTCGGACTTGGCTTGATTTTTCCTAGCCTCATTATTGACACCACATTTTTAACAATTTACTTTTTGGTGACCTGTGCTTCATATAATGCTTTTCTTTTGGTCGTTATTTCAAGAGCACGCCCAAAACAGGGCGAGAACGTAGGTCACTTCTTCAGTTTGTTGGTTCCCGCACATAACGAAGAAAAAGTTTTAAGCGAAACCTTGGAAATCGTACTAAATCTTGATTATCCCTCTGAATTGTTTGAGGTAATAGTAATTAATGATGGTTCTTATGACAAAACCGAAAGAATAGCTAGAAGTTTTCAAAAGAGATATTCCAATTTGAAGGTTTTCAATATCCCGACCAATAAGGGAGGTCAAGGAAAAAGTGCGACTTTGAATGCGGGCTTCGCCGATTTTCTTCTAACATGGCGAGGCCTCGAGATCAAACCAAGGCATCGTTGGATAATTGGTGTTTTCGACTCTGACGGTATTCCCAAGCCGGACATACTCAAGAAAGTCTCTTTTCAATTTGCCGATTTAAATGTTGGTGGGGTTCAGACTTTGGTTCGCATAAAGAACGCTAAAACCTCTTTCTTAGCCAAGCTACAGGACATAGAGTTTTTGGCTTTTGCACGAATCATGCAGTTCGCTCGTACGAATTATTCTGGGGCTGTAGCTCTGGGAGGCAATGGTCAATTTGTTAGAGCAGTAGCTTTGGATGATACCGTCATAAAACACCAAGAAGAATACTGGAGTCAGGGTTCTCTGACTGAAGACCTGGAATTGGGTGTAAGATTGTTGACTAAAAAATGGAAAAATGTTTACATAGACACGACCTTCGTCTCTCAAGAGGGGACAGAAACTCTGAGTACTATGTTCCGCCAGAGAGAACGATGGGCTTGGGGCACACTTCAAACCCTGAAGAAGTATGTTCTCCAACCGAGTTTCTGGCGAACAAAATTCAGTCTAAGAACAAAACTTGATATCTGCTTTTATTTGATCCATGTTCTCATACCCGTTCTAGTTTTTCTTTGTTGGGCTTGGTCTGGGCTTGCTTTATTGGGAATCATTCAAGTATCAAACTTCTTTCCTTTTGCGATTACATTTTCAATTGGCTTCTCCTTCATGCCTCTTTTCGCATATGGTTTATGGAAACAACGAGCAGACTACCCTCGATGGCAAATAATACCACTTATCTTCATTGCAGCTGCATATACATATCATTGGCTTCCTGTTGTGATGTCAGCACTTTTCAAATTTTTAACAACTAAACCTAAATGGACTAAAACTCCTCGATTCAATAACTCATTGAAATTGACCCGCCATGGAAAAAATTGATTAAGAATACTAAAACTCTTTTCATAAATATGATGTATTCACGGCATTCGTGATTATAACCTACCTTTATCTCAATAGGGAAGCTAAAAGGCGATCTTCAAACTACATATTGAATGATTTTGTTCGGAGGTTCCATGCTAGTGTCTCTGGTGTGTTTTAGTAACCAGTTTGAAAGCTTCTTGCACCTGTTGGGATTGCATAAAAAGCTCTTTTCTTTCGGGTTCCACAATGAACAAGTAGAGCACGGAATTTCCGCTTTGCTTTTCATTCTAAATCGGAGTTATGTCATGCATTCAAATCAATTTATTACTTGTGAATCAAGACTAATGGTTAACCATAATTATTCTAAATACGATCAACGATGGTTGAATTATACATTACTAGCAACTTGAAAATTATAATACACTCAGGTGGCGCATCATTTTTCTGGGTTAAGTTAAGTCTTTATCAACTTGCATGTGTATATGAAGATAAGAAGGCTTGTAAATGAAGTCGCAGCATGATTGGTCGGAAATTCTAATTCACTGCAAACAAGAAGTGCAGGAACGCATTGATCCTTACCTTGAGAATCTGAATGAGCCACAACCCGATTTAGGCAAAGGGGCTGGAGGAGACCTGATGAAGCCAGTTGATTTGGCTTCGGAAAAAGCCATTATTGAAGTATTAAGACGGTTTGGCGTCTCGTTCAGGCTAATAAGCGAAGAGTCTGGCGTGAAAGAGTATGGCGAAACTCCTGTTCAGTGTTATGTGACGGTTGACCCGATAGATGGAACAAATAATCTGATTCACAGAATTCCCTTTTATGCTACCTCCATAGCTATCTCCTTCACCCCCCTCCTCTCCACAGTTTTCGCTGCTCTAGTGACTGATTTGTTCCATGATGCCACGTACACCGCCCTGAGCTGCAAAGGTGCTTATTGCAATGGTGAGAAAATAACGCCTTCCGCATGTAATTCTTTAGAAGATGCAATGGTCGGTTTGGACTTAAACAGCTTCAAGGTTGAGGAAATCGCCCCCCAACTAACGGCCCTAATCCATGAAACTAAGCATATACGTCATTTCGGAGCTAACGCTCTTGAACTATGTTACGTGGCTGATGGAACCACAGACGCGTTCATCGACATCCGCGGAAAACTCCGAACAACCGATATGGCTGCTGCGTTCTTAATACTCAAAGAAGCAGGCGGAATCATAACCACTCCGCTTGGCGGCAACTTGAATGTTAAACTAGGACCACAACAGACAGTAAAATTCGTAGCATCTGGAAACACACGGCTTCACAAGACAATCCTCAGCTTGGTAAAACCGCAATGCTAAAAATATTAATGTCCGCCCCAGGGATTCTGATCAAAACTGGAAAAGCAAAAACTCTCGTCATAGCCGACCCCCACTTAGGCTGGGAAATGGCTCTTCGCGACAAAGGTATCTATGTACCAAGCCAATCATCTAAGATTCTGCAAAAACTGGTCGCTGTGCTCTCAAAGTACAAGCCTGATACATTACTAATTCTAGGAGACGTCAAATACACGGTTACTGCAGCAAAACCAGGTGAATGGCACGACATCCCTGTATTCTTCACTGAACTTAAAAATTACGTCAAAAACATAGCCATAATACGCGGCAACCACGACGCAAACCTCGAACCTTTACTGCCAGAAAACATACCTCTACTTCCAGCAACAGGCACCATAGTCGGAGACGTCGGCCTTTTTCACGGTCATAAGTGGCCTTCCCCAATGCTTCTGAGGTGCAAAACAATAATCATGGGCCATCTCCACCCTGTCGCAGTTTTCCGCGACCCAGCAGGCTTCAAGATAACACGCCAAGTCTGGGTGAAAGCCAAATGCGACATTCCCCAGCTCTCCAAAACATTGCTTCGTAAACAACGGATAAAAATTGAAGGCACACCAGAAGAAACAGTAAAAAAACACTACAACTTCAAGCCACGCACAGCTAGACT
>Ga0111168_108_pt1 | contig 18175 bp, 16 predicted proteins | sample DeeMarSeWOR28_12_FD_80261 | JGI IMG/M metagenome (GOLD analysis project Ga0111168, IMG submission 80261) | Crenarchaeota group-1 archaeon SG8-32-3 | reverse complement strand
GAGAACTTCGACTATCATGATTTTGTCAGGGTTTTCTAGATCGACTTTTCTTTCTATACCCGCCGCTTCTATACCTGTTACGGTTGCTTCTATGAAGTCTCGTGAGTGGAAGTTTGTGAAGCGTTTTTCAACTGTGACCCGAAAGGTTTCGTTCTCTTGAATTTTTGAAGCAAGTTCTGAGGCTGCACATTTTATTTCGTCTAGGGTGGTGGGCACAACTTTTTCGAGGGGGATTATTCGGAGGGCGTAGCGTAACTTGTAGGGGTGCTTCTGCAGAATAGTGCGGAACTTTTCTACTACGTCGCAGGGGTCTAAGCAGGTCTTCGCCACCACTAAGCCTCTGATCCCTGTCTTGCCAACCAGTGGCGCGGGGTCACCCACTTCATCCGTAAGCAGATAGATCAGTTCAGAACGCATCTGACGCTCGTTTCCACGCGAAGTTGTGGCTAAAATGTTGAAGTCTTCAAGCACGGTTTCCAGCTTCACTAACGGTTTGCTTTATGGGTCAGTGTAGGTTTATGGCTTTTCTCACAGCTTAGCGCTCGAAGCCGTCGCCTCACATCATCCCGCGCTATAATCTCGCAGACGCTGATTTATCCATTTTGATTATTTACCGAGGTTGCAGATGCTTGGAAATGGTATGCGTTTTTCAGAATTTTGAGGGAGAAAAAAGGGTGAAAAGCACTTGTTTTTTGGTTAGTTTTTGTGTGTAACTACGGCAATTGACGAATAAAAATGTTTAAAGCGTTGCAGACTACGCTAAGGTACAGATAATTTCAGGCGGAGGTGAATAGGATGGTGTTTGAGGAAGACGAATGGGAAGAAGGCGAAGACGAAGAATGGGAAGAAGAGGAATGGTAGGCATCATAAAAAATTGACCATTTTACATTTTTCTTTTCTATATAACTTATTTATGCTGTTATTTTTACTTGGTTTTTTGGGTCCATGTTTATAACTTACCAGTTGACTTGATATTTCGAGCTTGCTATGACACGAGTTGCTGTAGTGGACGTTGACAGGTGTAAAGTGAAGAAGTGCGATAGGTCATGTGTCAATTTCTGTCCTATGGTGCGTAGCAGAGTGGAAGCCATAAAGATAGAAGGAAACAAAGCCGTAATCTCTGAATTGCTTTGCAGCGGATGCGGCATATGCGTAAAAAAATGCCCCTTCCAAGCTATCGGCATAGTTAATTTGCCTGACGAATTGGATAAGGATTGCAGTCACCGTTTCGGATCTAATGCATTCAAACTTTTCAGGTTGCCCACGCCATCGCCAGGCACGGTTATGGGTTTGCTGGGTCAAAACGGAATAGGCAAAACCACCACCCTGAAGATTTTATCGGGCGAGTACAAACCGAACTTAGGAAAGTTCGAGGAGCCGCCTGAGTGGAGCGAGATAATTCAGTTTTATAGAGGATCAACACTTCAAGACTATTTCCAGAAGGTAAGCGAAGGCAAGCTTAAGGTTGCTTATAAACCGCAGTACGTTGACAAGATTCCGAAGGCAGTTTCAGGCAAAGTCAACGACCTTCTAGAGAAAGTTAACGAGAGAAACCGTTTGGACAAGCTGGCGGAGACCCTTGAGCTTCGGAAGATTTGGGATCGGCCTTTAGAGGTGCTCAGCGGAGGAGAACTCCAACGTGCGGCTATGGCAGCTACACTGAATCGAGAGGCGGACGTGTACCTTTTCGACGAGCCTTCCAGCTACCTTGACGTGAAACAACGTCTGCAGGTTGCCAAAGCCATAAGAAGCCTCAAAGAAGAACAGAAAACCATAATCGTGGCCGAACACGACTTAGCCATCATCGATTACTTGTCGGATCAAATCTGCATTTTCTACGGAGATGCAGGTGTCTACGGAGTGGTTTCGCACGTGCACGGCGTGAGAACAGGTATAAACATTTACTTGCAGGGATACATACCCGACGAGAACATTAGGTTCCGCAGAGAAGCCATTATTTTCCACGAGAAACCCCCGACCTTAAGCACAAGTGCTGGCGAAACAATGCTTACTTGGAAATGGCTCGAGAAGACGTTTGAAGGCTTTAAGCTTGTTGTGGAACCGGGTGAAATCAAGCGGGGCGAAATCATCGGGATTCTAGGCCCTAACGGGATTGGGAAAACCACTTTCGTGAAGATTTTGGCTGGGCTTGAAGAATCAGACGAAAAGCAGAAGTTTGGCGAGTTAAAGGTCAGCTACAAGCCGCAGTATATTGCGCCAGAGTACGAGGGAACCGCCCAAGAGCTCCTCATGAGCATCGCCGAAGAAACTTTCACGTCAAGCTGGTACAAAACCGAAATTCTTAGACCCTTAAGGCTTAACATGATTTTAGACAGGAATGTAATGGAGCTCAGCGGTGGAGAATTACAGAAAGTCGCCATCGTCGCTTGTCTATCCCGGAAAGCTGATTTGCTTTTGCTGGACGAACCTAGCGCCTACTTGGATGTGGAGGAGAGGTTGAACATGGCACGAACTATTCGAAGAGTTATTGAAAACAGACGTGTGCCCGCTTTCGTGGTTGAGCATGACGTGGTAACTCAAGACTTCATAGCTGACAGGCTCATGGTTTTTGGTGGAGATCCTGGCGTTAACGGTACCGCAAATCCGCCTATAACATTGAGAGAAGGCATGAACATCTTCCTAAAAGAGATGAATGTTACTTTCCGCAGAGACTCAGTCACCAAACGCCCCAGAGTTAACAAGGAGGACTCAAAGATGGATACTCTCCAGAAAGAGATTGGTGAGTATTATTATACGCGTCTGCGGAAAAAGTGAGGAAGTTGGCTTTCTTGAACCGATTTTTCTCCGAAAAATGTAGTTAAGTTAAAGAATAAGCGTAACAATTACGTATGCGAATCATTATGAGAAAGGTTCAGAGTGGTGGAGGCTAGAGTTGGCGCAGGCAACCTTCCAGGAAATCAGTGCATCCGATTTCTTCTACCGGAACCGTGACATCGCTGGTTTCACTAACCCGTCAAGAGCCATATTCGCGGCGATTAGAGAACTCGTGGAGAACTCGTTGGATGCGGCTGAAAGCCTCAAGATACCACCGGACATTTATGTGCGCCTTTCTTTTGAGGGGGAAGCAAGCCGAGACACTCAAATCTACAAGCTTAGAGTTGAGGACAATGGCTGCGGAATCCAGCCTCGTTTTATTCCTTCAGCATTCGGTCAGGTTCTGTACGGTTCAAAGTACAAGCTAAAGCAGATGAGAGGGACCTTCGGTTTAGGTGGCAAAATGGCTGTGCTGTACGGTCAGATCATGACGCATCAGCCAGCATATGTGACTTCCAGCACTGGCTCCGCTAAAATCTACTCTTTTAAGCTTATGATTGACATACAGCGGAACCGCCCATTAATCCTCGACCGCAAAGTGCTCATAAACAAGGAGCAATGGCGAGGGACAATCGTAGAGTTCACCATTGAAGGCGACTACTTGCGGGCTAGATCCAAGATTCTAGACTACTTCAAGCAAACAGCCATGGTGAACCCCTACGCAAACTTGACGTTCGTCGACCCGAAAGGCAGGCTCTATAAGTTCAACCGAGGCACAATAAACATGCCCGAACCGCCAAAAGAGACCGACCCACACCCATACGGCGTTGACGTAGAACTTCTCCAACGGCTCATTCACATAACTCCGCACAAAAACATGCAGGAGTTTTTGAAAAACCACTTTCACAGAGTCGGCGACATAACCGCACAAAAATTCCAAGTGTTCAGCGGCTTAACTACCGCCTCCTGCAAGAAACACGGTAAACTCGCATATCAGGATATAAACTGGAGTCGAGGACCAAATTGCTCCCGTTGCGGTGAAGTATTAACGCTTAGCGCTTATAAAAATCCGAAAAAGCTTTCCCACCAAGAAATTGTCAAGCTGATGCAGCATCTCAAAAAATTTAAGGAGTTCCTGCCGCCGGACGCCAGCTGTCTGTCTCCTCTTGGTGAAGAGCTTTTGAAAGCTGGAATCATTAAGGAGCTGAACCCTGAATACTTGGTTGTGAAGCAGCGTAAGCCCTCAACTTACGCGGGGCACCCGTTCATTATCGAGTTGGGCATTGCCTACGGCGGCGATATCCCGAAGAAAGGCAGCTTCATTATTTACCGTTTCGCCAACAAGATTCCGCTACTATATGATGAGGCAAGTGACGTTTCGTACAGGGTGATAAATGCTATGAACTGGCGCAGGTACAAGGTTTCACCTGACATGCCCATAGCCATTGTAGTGCACATTTGCAGCACAAAAGTACCCTACAAAACAGTAGGAAAAGAGTTCATCGCCGACCGACCAGAAGTCAGAAAGGAAGTAGCAAATGCACTGCGCGAGGTTAGCCGACAACTCCAACATTTCTTGTCTAAACGCGAACACGTGGACAGAGAAAAACGGCGGCTCAGCGTTTTCGCCAAGTACCTACCCAGAATCGCTGAGTTCTCTACAACCCTTGCTGGAAAAGAAAAGCAGCCTGATATTCAAAAATTGATAAAGAGCGTGCAGAAGTATGACACAGAAAAGAAGTAAAGGCGTTATAGCCGAGAAGAAAAACGAGATAATGGGCAGCCTAAAGAAGCTAGGCACACAAATTTATGACCAACTAGACAGCGGTGTCTTCCCGACAATCACCATGCCCAGCCGTTCCACAGACAACATTCACTACGACCCAGACATTCGCCAGTATGTGTTAGGCGAAAGAAGCGTCACAAGAAGTGCACGGAACATACGGCACGTGAAACCTTTCACCCAGCTCGCATGGGCAGCTATGTTCTCAAATGAGCTTACTTTTCACCGTAAAACCTCAACCTTAAGAGATGTCTACTATTCGGCTCAGGCTTACAACATGACTTTCAAGGACCAGCAAGAATCCAATAACATAATAACTGACTTGGAGACCGCTACTGGCCGTTCCAGAGAAGACTTTAACATTTTCCCTGAAGAACGCTCTGCAGTCTTCGGTGACCTTACCATAGAATACACTGTTCCAGGCTACGAGGGCAAAACATTGAATTTGTCTTCTCACCCCGACGGCGTCTTGATTGGCCCAGCGTTAACTTCCTCCGAGTTCGCAAGCACAACCGCAGACAAAGTTATAGCCATAGAGAAAGGCGGCTTGTTCACTAGGTTCATCGAAGAAAACGTGCATAAAAAACACAACTCCATACTGGTCTTGACGGCTGGTCAAGCGCCCAGACAAACGCGCTACTTCATACGACGATTGCACGACGAGCTGAAAATACCCGTGTACATCTTCACTGATGGCGATCCGTGGGGGATGCACATCGCCATGGTCATAATTTCTGGTTCAGCGAACGCTGCGCACCTACGGGATTTAACCACTCCTGACGCTATTTGGAGCGGCGTCTGGGCTTCAGACATCGTCAACTACAAGCTGCCCACTGACCCGCTGGATGACGTAGACATCAAACGGCTTCACGAGCTACAAAGAGACCCACGGTACCAAGGAGACCCGCTGTGGCAAAAAGAAATCAAAACATTCCTGAAAATCAGGCGAAAGGCTGAACAAGAGGCTTTCAGCAGATACGGTTTGACCTATATTGTGGATGAATATTTACCAGCGAAACTAGACGATAAAAACAAAGGCAAGAAGAAGTAGCGTCGCGTCTTTTCTAAAGCTGTGACCGCCATGGCTGCATTGGGTATGCTCAAAAAAGCATATGTATCGTCTAATAGTGGTTCATTGCAGAAACTAAAGAGCGGTAGATAAATCAGAGGCTTCAGCGCATTTACATATGGTATTTCTCTATGAAGTTTCTGGTTTGCTTTTGCAGGCCTAGCTCATGGCAGAAGCTGTTGCAGGAAGCGCACATCTTTCCAGCGTTTATACATTTTACGTGTAGCTTTCTTAGTTCCAATAATCTGTGTATGTTAACTATCCCAGCTTTGATTTCTTTTGCGTCTTGGCGAGTTATTGCTTCCATTTGTTGCACCTCTTTTTTTGTGTGCTAAATAGTATATTTTAACGGGGCGGATTATACTTTAGGGTTATAAAAGGGAATATAGTTTAATTTTAGTCACATTCAGTATTACTAAATCTTACATTAAAATAAGGAAAAGTTAAAGTATTTGAGATCAGTTACAATTAATGTTACTATAATCTCCATTAAATGGAGTAAATGTGGCAAATAGAAAAAGAGGATTCTGAAATGGTTAACCAAACCAATGTAGAAGAAGCCATTCCCCTGCCTTTGCTGACTGAAACATGGTTCGAACAAAGATTTCCCGAGATGGGACGTATCCGTGTTATTGAAGGCATAGGCGAACATTGGAAAAGACGGAAACTGAATTCAGTAATCGTGGTTGCGTTTCACGCCGATTTGGAAGTAGCACAGCTCAAACATTTTTTCTCTCTCTTTTTTACAGAACACCTAATACGCAGCGGATATTCAATAAACCCTGTTGTGTACATTGGAGCATTAAGAGATATCGGTCGTGGTTATCACCGGGGAGACATAAGAGAAAGAGTGGCAGAGGCACATAACTTCTTTCAAGGCATATTCACTCCAAGTGCAAGGGTAGTAATTGTTGAAGACAGGATCGAAATTCAAAGAGACGTCTACAGCATCCTGAGAATACTTGAATTTGAAAAAAGTCTCCAAGCAATTCTTGGACAAATCAACACGCCAGAAAAGCTGCTTGAAACAAAGATGGTTCGGCTTAAAGACAAGGCGTACCCGCTCACGTACTACGAGAAAGAGCTTCTCAGCATTTACCTCTTCGAAAGAAACAAACTTGGAACAGAAATTAAAAAATACCCCTACATAAGCTGGGGCTTAGAATCCCTTGGATATTTAGGAGCGTCGTACAATATTTTTGACAAGTCAAATGCAGGGCTTTCTGTTCTTAAAAAGATGATCTGCGCAGATCAAGGCATAGAATACCCAGCAACCATTGTTTTCCCTGACCCTGTTGCAGTCTCAGGGAGCCTCATGAGGTACCTGCACTCAAGAGATCTGAATCCAGACGAAACATTATTCATCAGCGACTCTTACAGCGACATCAGCCGAAAGATATACGAACGGGAAAATGTTTCCCTGAGATTCCTTGATTACCTTTTGCGAAATATAATTCGTCCCTTTGCTAAAACATCTCAAATCAAAGATTGCGAAGCGTGTTGGAATAAACTTGTCACATATAAACACCTAGAGGAAGAGTTTGCATCTCGTGAACTGAAACGTCTTGTTCTGAAATGCTATTGGGAGTTTATCAAGCCATATTACAAGTCTATGGAAACGATTCTTGGCACTCATGAGAGCTTGTTTGTTCCAGAAGAGTTAACGGAGAAAACTCTGGATGCACTGGGTTCTAAGCGGAATAGGCAGATTCTTGTTGAACTTGCGAAGCATCATCAGAAACATGGTTCACCTATGACTGTTAATGAACTGTTTGAAAAGATGGGGTTGAAAAAAGGAGCTAAAAAAGGGCTTTGGAGAAACTTGGAGACTCTTGTCAAGTGTGGGTTGGTGGATAGAATTCCTGAAGGGCGAAAACTTCACAAATACAGTATATACGGAAATAAGACCACAATTCGCATACGCTTGTCTCTAACTGAGGAGCGCCGTAGCTTTCGAAGCATTATCTGAACCAAGAATGATACGGGTGTTTGAGCGCAATCGAAATAAAAATTTCATGCTGGTCCGTTGGCAGGTAAAGTTTGTGATCGAAAGTATAAAATAACTGTTGCTGTTTTATGTAGGAACTACGTAAAAAAAGGAAAGAAGGAACGAGCATGAGCGAAGGTGACACTTTTTGGGTATCTTTAGCTGAGAAGTTTTTCGGATTTCTGCTAACGATTGTAGGCGCTTTATTCCTGTACTTTACCCTCACCAGTACTGCTGCTCTGGGTGGCTTTACAGGTCTTTTCGGTTTTTTGAGTGTCGTAGTTTTAATTATTGGTTTGTTCCTGCTTATTGTCAGGCCGCCAGAATAGGCTCACTTTCTACGTTCTGCAACTATTGTGCAGTTGGCGACCAACGCGTTTATTACGCCTATGGCTGCTAGCCAAGGGGGTTATTACGACACGTATTACGCCTACGGTGGCTGGAATCTCATGCAGCTGTTTTCCTTTCTCGTCTTTTGCAATTATTCTTGTCACGTTTCCTTCGCGGAGGAGTTCTTCTACTCGGTCAATGACGTTGCTTCATAAAATAGCGTATTCTTCTCTTGTGACTTTGACTGCTGACGCGTCCCAAACAGGACAGAACTTGTCATCTTCTTTCAAATGAGCGCAACACTCATTGCAGTGAGGTGCTCTTTTCACCCCACTTTGCCAACGGTTGCAACCAACTTAAATACTGTCTAACTTCAGGCTGAGTGTTTATTAACCCAAGCATCATTACTTTTTGATAGTCAAGCTTATGCGTAGTAAAAACAGAAGGAATTATTCAAATGCCTATCCGCCAGCCGATAGTATGCGTTCTAGGACATGTGGATACTGGCAAGACTTTGCTTTTGGACAGGATTAGACGAACAAGTGTGCAGGCGAGAGAAGCAGGTGGCATAACGCAGCATATAGGAGCAAGCTTTTTCCCTGTTGAAACGCTTAAGAAGCTGATTGGGCCATTTCTTTCCGCACTCAAAGGCGACATTCAAATTCCTGGTTTATTGATTGTTGACACTCCTGGACACGAGGCTTTCACTAATTTAAGGCGGAGAGGCGGAAGCGTAGCCGACATAGCTATTCTTGTTGTTGATGTGCTGAAGGGATTTGAAGCGCAAACTTATGAGTGTATTGAAATCCTGAAATCCCGTAAAACACCGTTCATAGTGGCGGCGAACAAAATTGATCGTATTTCAGGCTGGAAGCCGCAGCGAGGTACGTCGTTCTTGAAGGCTTACGCTGCTCAGGATACTTATGTTAAAGAGAACGTAGATAACAAGCTCTATGAGGTTATGGGTGCCTTCTCCCGTGAGGGTTTCCGCACTAATCGTTTTGACCAAATCAAAGATTTTACGTCTACAATTGCTTTGGTGCCTACCAGCGCAAAGACTGGTGAAGGTATGACTGAGCTTATGATGGTTCTCGTTGGTTTGGCGCAGCAATACTTGAAGAAGCGGTTGCAGACCACGGAAGGTCCAGCCAAAGGTTCTGTTCTCGAAGTCAAAGAAGAAACAGGTTTAGGGTTAACGCTTAACAGCATAATTTATGATGGCACATTGAAAAAGGACGATTTGATCGTGGTGGGTGGCAAAGATAAGCCACTTGTAACCCGTATACGAACAATTCTGGTTCCTAAGCCTCTGGATGAAATCAGAGACCCCCGCGACAGGTTCAGCTCGGTTAACCGTGTTTTTCCAGCTGCAGGCGTAAAAATTGTCGCCTCTGAGTTGGAAGGCGCTCTTGCAGGAGCGCCATTATACGCTGTTCCTTTAGGCGAAGACGCTGACAAATACGTGAAGCTGGTGGCTGAAGAACTTAAGCAAATCCGAATTGCCACAGATGTTAAAGGCATAATTTTGAAGGCTGACACGTTAGGGTCTTTGGAAGCCATCGCTGAGATTCTGAGACAGAATAATGTGCCCGTTAGGATTGCAGATGTAGGCGACGTTTCCAAGCGCGATATTGTTGAAGCAGCAGTGGTAAAGGCGCATGAACCGTTGTTTGGAGCGGTTTTAGCTTTCAACGTTAAAGTGTTGCTTGATGCTGAAGCAGCAGCAGCTAACGCTGACGTTCAAGTTTTTAAAGACCAGATAATCTACAATCTGATTGACACCTACTTGGAATGGCTTAAAGCCAAACGTGAAGCAAAATCGGAGATGGAATTTGAGAAACTCGTTAAACCTGGAAAAATCTTGGTTATGCCAGGCTATGTTTTCAGAAGGGCAAAACCCGCTATTTTCGGCGTAGAAATCTTGGGTGGAAAAATTAAACCGAAATATTCACTTATAAGAGCGGAAGACGGTGCAGATGTAGGTGTCGTGCAGCAGATTCAAGACAAGGGCAAAGCAGTAAACGAAGCCAAGCAAGGCAAGCAAGTTGCAGTGTCCATGGATAAGCCCATTGTGGGCAGGCACGTTTTCGAGAAAGACATACTCTACGTGAAAGTGACCGAGTCTGACGCGAAAATGTTAATGGAAGCGCATAGGGACAAGCTTTCCGACGAGGATCAGGCGGCTCTCATGGATTACGTGAAGATCATGCAGAAAAAAACGCCCTTCTGGGGTGGTTTCTAGCCTTTTAGCAAAAGAAAAGGATTAATTTGACATTTTGAGACTGAATTTTGGAAGCAGATAGGTGGTCAGTGTGAAATCAATTAAACTTGGTTTTTTTACAACACTTGAATTTGAAGATTCTGATGCTGGCTATGATTGCTTGGAAAAAATAACGAAATTTAGAGAGAAGAATGTTATTGATAAAACCGATTTTGACATAATATGCTCCATGTTCGAACTTCATAAGAAACTGCCACCGGTTGCAAAAGTACTGTATGATAACGGATTTACACTCCCAGAAAATGAAGTAATTCCTAGTTGTTCACAGAATGCAGCCTGGAAGTATGAACAGCAAAATAAACCATCGAAAGTACTGAAGTATTCAGACAAATATCATGAAACGCTGAATCACCGAGCGGACAGTTATTGTAAGAACGCCGTTTACACTGTTGGAGACCTTGTAGCAAAATACGAATATAAAGTTTCAATGCATGATTATGGGAAAATTAAAAAAAATCATAAACTCTGTATTATCGCAATCAAGGACAAAGTTATTCTTGAACATATAGAGGATTATTAAATATAATATTAACTTAGTTTGAAGTAAGGGGTTAAGTTATTAAGCCATAGATGGGTGTTGCATCCCATGTAAGTGGATATATCTCAATAGTAACTACTGTTTCTCTTAACTGAAATCATTGCTTTTATGCAAGGAAAACAGTGAACAAGGTTATTATTTCATTTTGTTGTTTGGATAGTTAATGACTGAGTATTCTTTACATTTCGAGTTAAAAGATTGGTATACGGTTTCAGGAGATCAACTTGAAGTTGCAGTAGAGGATTTCAGAGTTGATATTCTTAGAGGTAAGCTTATAATCGAAATTCAGACTGGAAATTTTACTGCTATTAGGAAGAAACTAATTAAACTGCTTTTAAACAATCAGGTTCGGTTGGTTTTTCCCGTTGCTAAACTGAAATGGATAGTTCACATGTCTAGGTCAGGCGAGTTTGTTAGGAGGAGGAAGTCTCCAAAGAAGGGGAAATTAATCGATGTTTTTCAGGAGTTGGTTCATGCGCCTTGTCTGATTAAAAATAGGAATTTTTCACTGGAGGTTTTGCTAATTGAAGAGGAGGAGGTAAGGTGTAGTGATGACGCGGGAAGCTGGAGAAGAAGAGGAGTAAGTGTCAAGGATAGAAAGTTGTTGAAAGTGTTTGATAGAATTGTTTTTCGGGATAATCAAGACTTTCTGCAGTTTTTACCAAAAGAGTTACATGGACATTTCACAAATAAGGTCTTGGCGCTAAAACTGGGAATTTCCATTAGATTGGCTCAGAAGATTACTTATTGTCTTAGAAAAATGGGTGTGATATGCATTGTTGGCAAAAAAAGGAACGAAATACTATACCAAGTTTCACAGAATTCATTGCATAAGCCTTTCGAAGAATAGAGGAAACTATTAGAATATTGAATTGCTGCCAAGAAATAGAAAGAAATGCTGGAACTATTCTTCATCCGCCGCCGACGGGAGGCAAAATAGCCAACACATCGCCAGTCGACAATTCGGTCTGTAAACCGTTGAGAGTTGTCACACTTTTTCCGTTAACCAGTAGCTGAAGGAAACCCTTCACATCGCCAGTCTCACAGTCGTAAACATATTCAACGAGAGGTTTACCATAACGCTGCCTCAGCACCTCCATAACTGTGTCCACCTTGACCGCCACGCCTTCTGGAAACTCGAGTGTTTCCTCTTTCCTTCCGATGAGTTCTCTCAAGCTGGTGAAAAAGCGAACCGAAACTTGCAACGTAAGGGCACCTTCACATTATGAGAAAAACTGGTGAAATTAAGTCTTTCCCAATCAATATGCCAGAACATCGTCAACCCCTACTTGACTCTATTTATCGGGTATGGACAAAAAATCACGCCTCCGACGTGACAAGTACACAGTCATCTCAAGAAGCAAATGGAACTTTTCCTGATTGTTTATGGGAATAGGGGATAAATAAAATAAATCCATGTGCTTACTTGTGGTTATTATGCGACTGATGCTTTGCTGCTCTGAACTCGGTTTGGGACACGTTTCCCGAATCATACCGCTAGGGAGAAAACTGCGGGAAAAAGGGCATGAACTACATTTTTTTTCAGGCGGCAAAGCCTACGAACTCCTGCGAAAAGAGTTCGTGAACGTTTATCTGTGTACACCTGTGGCTTGGTACGAAAACACAAGCGGCATAGTCACTTCAGCATCCCTCATCAACATTCTGTTTCCGCTTCCAGTTTTCAACCACGAAAAGAGCAAGTTCAACATAAAAACCTCAACCGCCATGGAAACGGTGCACCGCTATTATGACCTAAGAAGACCCATAAAGAAAATCAAACCAGATCTCATAATCGCAGATGGCGATTTGCATGCACTTCGCATGGCATCACGATGGAAGTTTCCATCAATTTACATAGCCAACCTTATACGACCAAGTTTCGGTTTTTCTGCCTTTCTCAACCCTGGAGAACGATTCGTCGAAAGATACGTTAAAACATGCTTGAAAATAATAATTCCTGACAATCCGCCGCCGTACACAGTCACCGAGTGTAACCTCGGCAATTTGGAAAGCATAGGCATAAGAGAGAAAACAGAGTTCGTAGGCAGCTTCCTCGACACCACGTACACCCGAGGACCTGAGGAGCATATTTTCGCCCCCATAAGCGGACCTTACGGGACACGAACCAAACTAACACAGATAATACTTCCCGCGCTCGAAGAGCTTGAAACGAAGAGCATCGTCAGCCTTGGAACACCCGGCAAAAACATCAACAAGAAAAAAGGCAACTGTCACATACACTCGTGGCTCTCCACAAAAGAACGCGAAGAGAAACTGAAAAACGCCAAACTCGTCATCTTCAGCGGTGGACATAGAACATGCTTTGAAACCATAAAGTACGCGAAACCAAGTATATGCATTCCAACCCAGCCAGAACAAATGGGAAACGCCGCTAAACTTCAAAAACTAAACTGCTCAATATTCGTGAAAAGCACACAGGAAGTGAAAACCGCCATCCAAAAAATCGAAAAAGGATACGACTTCTACATTAAAAACGTTAAGAAACTGAACGCTTTCTCAAATAAGTTCAAAGGATTAGACCGTGCAGTAGAAATCATCGAAAACGCTGTATAAAACACTCCAGCCTAGTTTTCTTTGTCGTTGAGGTGCACGCGTTTAACTTCGCCTTGCGGATATTCCTCTTCGAAGACTATGGCTTGGAACTTGTAGATTTTGGCGCCTTTAGTCAGCCAGCTGTCGGGTGGAAGTCCAGCTTTGACGCAGCACTGGCACAAAAACTCTTCTTCACACCAGTCCCATTCAACAGGCACCTGAGGTAAAAGCAAACCTTTGTACCCGCCTTTCTCAATGATTAAGCCGTCTTCACCAACTCTGATTTTGCCCAAGCACTCCTTAGGGTTATCAACTTCCACAGTTTCAGGTGGAGTAAGCACGCTTACTTCAAAAACCACGTTACCGAGCTCGCTTGAGGAAAGCGAGTGAAATCTTGGATCCTTTATTGCTGCGTTTATAGCAGAATCAATAACCGCTTCAACCAGCGGACTTGTGGGATATGGATAGCCTATGCAACCTCGAAGCTTTTTCGCCCCATTTTGCAAGCGGTTTATGGTGACGAAAACCCCGCAGTGCTCAAACAGTTTTTTTGGGGTGTTTGCTGGAGCTTTAGAAGTTCTTCCTGTCATCAAGTACTCTTTCACCGCGTCACGCGCAAGACGCACCAGAAATATTCCTTCTTCCAAACTCAGTTCGAAAACCAAGTCATCACTCTCTACTGCACAACGATTGCAAATGCCCATCAGGCTATTGTGCTGCTCAATACTATCGTGTTAAAAACCCACGGGTTTAGAATTTAACTGATTGTTCGGTCACGCCTTGCTTGGTTATTATCATGAAGTCTATGCCGTCACCGCTCATGGCATCTCTGCTTATGGCTGATTTAACAGCTCGGATGACCAATGCTTTTGCTTCTTCTACGGTTAAACCTTCTTTGTAGCTTTCTTCTAAAACGCCCATGGCTATTTCTGTTCCAGAGCCGACTGCAGCATACTTGTCAGGTATTAAAGAGCCCAGAACATCCAACACGTAAAGCGATGGTCCTTCATCGTCTAAGCCGCCTACAATAGTCTGCGTGATTAACGGCGCATAGCGGCGGTTAAAGAGAATATTAGACATAAGCTTGGCTGTAGCTCTCACCGAAATTCGCCTGCCGACTTCCATGCTAAAAAGATTGGCTTGCGCCTCCACTTCTCTGGTAAGAACCTGCATATCTCCCACAAGTCCCGCGTAAGCTGCACCTATCTGATTGGTTAGTTTGAAAACTTTCTTACCGCCCTTGCTCATAACCAAGTGACCATATGTAACGCGCTTTTCAGAAGCCAATATGACTCCACCTGCACATACAACTCCAACGGTCGTGGCGCCAGGAATCCAAGCCATTCCACCTTGTTGCGCTTGTGCTCCATAACCTTCCATGTGTTTTTCACCGTTCTCGTTGATATACACAAGGCAAGCTATTAAGTTTACTTATAAGCATCAATGAATCCTGAAACGGTGGCTGTAAGCAAGCTTATAAATTATGGCAAAGCATGTTTTCACTGATGTAAGATGAGCGATGCTAAACCAGTGAGATGCCAAAAATGCGGAAAACCCGTGGGTTACGTGACTGTGCTGGCAAAAGGTTTACGGTTCCAACAGCCGCTTCAGAACTACAAAATAGTCGCTGTCTGCATGGAATGCTCCCAAAAAAAGTAGGCTGCTGAACTGAGAAACCTTTTGCAACCCGACAAACCTTCACATTGTCAGGTGGCAACGTTTCACAGAGGAAGAAAAAATGATAGGGCTTTACAAAAAACTATGGTTAATGCAAAGGTTTCAGCCTTTATTTAAAGAAAGGTTTTTGCAAAGGATTATGGACTCGACATTTATCTTTTGAGTAGAAATTTTTTACCTAGAATGGCTTCAAATTTTAAGATATGAGTTAAGAAGCTGAATTAAGTTATGTTTTGAACGCTAATCCTGAAAAGAATGCTATTTTCTTGTTTGGTTTGGAGATTGTCACATGGTACAACCCGAGTGTTTTTCCATCTGATACCCTGACTGCCTCAGCGGTGAGCGTGTCGCCCTCAAAAGCAGGCTTCAGAAAATTAATGCTTACCTGAACCGCGACCGCAACTTTTTCCCCATAATTTGAAGCCTCCGCGAAGGCGCAATCTGCTAGCGCAAAAATTGCTCCGCCATGAGCCGCGCCTAACGCATTAGTATGCTTTTTTGCTATTTTCAGAGACAGCTTTGCGTAGCCATCTTTTGCTTCATGAACTTGGATTCCTAAGATTTCTCGGAATAGGTCTTTTCCTTTCATCAACTTTTTTTCTCCTTTAGGTTGCTTCGTAAATGTTTGTATATTTTGCGGAGTAATGAAGAGACTCCTTTTGGAAGAAAAATAACCACCATAACTAAGAATATACCCAAACCTAGTAAACGTAGATAGGGTCCAATAAAAGTTCCGTGGATAGTTGGCAAAAATTTGTCTATGTTAGGTAAGTAGGAGTCAATGGCAACAAGTATAATTGAGCCGATTATTGGTCCTTCAATTGTACCTAGACCACCGATTACTGACATCATTAATGGTTCGAATGAATTTGCAGGGGTAAAAATCGAAACGCGTATATATCTAAGGAAGTGGGCATAGAGACCTCCTGCTAAGCCTGCAATGAAAGTGCTTATTACAAAGGCATAAAGTTTGTATTTGGCTGTGTTGATGCCAATCATTTTTGCCTCCAATTCGTTTTGATGTATAGCTCTAAAAGCCAACCCCATCTTTGACTTCATTATGTAGTATATGCTAATCACGCACGAGATTGCTAGGAACAAAGCAAGGTAATAGAAAGGTAATCCTAATGGTACAAGAGGGGCAGTTCGAAAGCCCATGACCCCATAGGTGAAATCATCAAAGTGACTGACCAAAGTCTCAGTGATCACAGCAAAACCAAAAGTTACCATGCCTAAGAACCACGCTTTTAGTCTCACACATGTAAGACCTATTAGAAAACCGATTGCGGCTGAGAGCAAACCACCAATGAAAATACCAATTATGGGAGGTACATCCAGATTTAGTGCAAGCAATGATGAAGTGAACCCCCCTATACCCAAGAACGCTGCATGCCCAAGTGAACCTTGCCCTGAAGTGGCTAATAGATTCCAACTTGAAGCGTATATTGTGAAAAGAGCCATTAAGGTTAAAACACGAATTGACAAGGAATCGCTTAAGAAAAAGGGTATTATTAGGGAAAATAATATGGACGCTACGAAAATGTAAAACTTTGTAGACTTTCGGGATTGCTTAATCCAAGAGACAATGTCTTTTGTAAACAATCACTCACCCCTCTTTCCAAAAAGACCCTCTGGCCTGAGGACAAGAACAATTATTAGAACCGTAAAAGCGACTGCATCTCGCCAGATGCTTCCTAATGTTATGACGGCAGTTTGTTCGGCGATTCCATATAGAAGCCCTCCAATTATGGCTCCTGGAATGCTTCCCAAACCACCTAGTATTATGATAGCGAAAGCCTTGATTGTCGGCAATGCTCCGACGTAGGGGTTGAAAGGAAAGATGATGCCATATAGTACACCTGCGGCTCCGGCTAATGCCGCTCCTAAAGCAAAAGTGAAAACATAAATGCGCTCGATGTTTATCCCCATCAGCATCGAAGTCTGACTTCTTTGGCTGGTTGCCTGCATAGCCATGCCTATCTTAGTTTTCTTGACTAAAAACACTAAGGCAATAAGTATTACAATTACGATTAGGATTGCTATCAGCCAGTCAACCCTTATTGATGCTTCACCCAAATCTAAACTCAAATTCTCGAATGGACTGATTATCCTCTTTGATTTGTCACCCCACAGCAAAACGGCGACATTGTCAAATATTAAAATTAACCCAAGACTTACAAAGATTTCATTAAGTTTTTCTGAGCCCAAAACTCTGCGGAAAGTCAATCTTTCAACCCCGATTCCAATCAGCGCCACTAAACCCATTGAAAGTAAGACTGCTACATAGACATTAACACCCAATGCTGTTGCAAATGTGAAACCTATGTAAGCACCTATCATTAGAAGCTCCCCGTGAGCGAAATTGACGAGTTTCATCACTCCGAAGATCAAGTTCAATCCAGTAGCTAGTAAAACGTAAATACATCCGATTGCGGCCCCCCACATTATTGTTAGAACCAAAGTCGAAGAATAGATCATTAGGACTTCAACCGTTTACTCTGCTATTTTCCTCAACTATTCAGTACTAGGATGAATAAAAGGTTAATCCGAAGATCCATAAAAAAAGAAAAGGAGGCTAGGAGGTTGGAATTAACTTCCAGGCTCATAGTTTTCGGGAAGCACAAAATCTGTCTGCTTTATTGTACCAACGACCGGAGCGGTTGCTGGCCAGATGACTTCAGGTCTGCATTCGCCAATTGTTTCATCGTAAAACAGCTGTTCCACAAAGGTGAATGGAGCAATTTCGTGGTAGGTCTCATCTTCGGTGCTAAATTCAATGCGACCGCTCTCAGTTATGATTAACATCTGTGGCAAGTCGGTAGTTTCTATTGCATTTCTTACTGCACTTTTATCCAATGTTCCTGCCCGTTCGATAGCATCTTTTGCTATGTAGAAAGCGTCGTAGGTATCAGCTCCCATCATCCCTGGAATCGTATCATATTCATCTTGGTAAGCAGCTACGTATGTATCCATCATAGGCAAGTAGAATGGTGGTCCAGCGTAAGAAGCAAATTTTGATTCTAGCAACTGGTAATCGCCCCATTCCCCAAGTGCTGTGTAAAACTCTGGCTCTTCACAACATTCAACTGCTATGTAAATACTGTTTAACCCGACATCACTCTGCCCCTGTCTGTAAATTGTGGCAGTATTTGTTGTGAAATCTACAACATAGACAGCATCAG
>Ga0111168_107_pt1 | contig 18256 bp, 22 predicted proteins | sample DeeMarSeWOR28_12_FD_80261 | JGI IMG/M metagenome (GOLD analysis project Ga0111168, IMG submission 80261) | Crenarchaeota group-1 archaeon SG8-32-3 | reverse complement strand
TTCCACTATTTATGCGGGTGCTTTTCTGATTGTAGTCGGAATAGTTCTCGATGACTTAGGTTTTTAAGCTTCTGAGCAGATGCCAGAAAAGCAAATTCTATCGTTTCTTGCATTGAAGTTAAGTTATGTTCCAGTTACGAGTTACCCAAGTTTTCTAGACGCTCCCCGAATTTGTTTTAATGGTAATTAACCAAGTTGCAAAGTGGAAATTGCCTATCATAAATCATAAAACTTCATTGAAACATATTATTGTTGAGTGAGGCTTAGTGAACAAGCGATATATTGGTCCTATAGTCTACTTGGTACTAGTCTCACTAACGACTACTGTGGCTTTCAGTTTTTCAATTGCTGAAAGAGATGTTTCATGGGTAAGTGAAGCTGAGAATTGGATTAGAAAAGAGAACTGGGAACCTGATAGAGAATATATTCCAATGATGTCTGTTGCCTTTTTCTTGATTGAAAATGGAGAAGAACAGTTTTTCCGTTTATATTCTCATCAAGAATTTTCTTCTTACATGAGAGGTTTGGTGAATGATGTTGACAAGCGGATTGAATATATATCTAGGGAGTTCTTGATGGATAAAATATTAGCAAAAGACAGAGTTTTGGAGCTTGTTGGCAGATTTCCCTTTGATTTTGGTTTTTTCAATAAATATGGAGCAGCTTATTTCATCTTAGAAGACAATTTAGACATGAATCTGGAAGGAACCATAATAATATTTGACATAAAAGGAAGATACGGGGTTTGGGAAATAACAAATTGGTTTCTTTAACGGAGAAATCTATCGGGTTTATTTTTCAGTTTCTCCACGACCCAAAATTGATATTTAGATGTCTTTTTCTACATCTTCCGCTGGTCAAGTCAACAACTAAAAGTTAAGGATGCTTTATAGCATATTGATTTTTGAAAGGCATGTACAGCCTATTTGGGTCAGGTTTGTGATTTCACATCTGTTTAGGATATTACGACTAAATCATTTTCGACTTTGAGAGTTAACTTGTACTTTTCAATTATTGGAGTAAAACACTTCTTCGCATAATAGTCAAGCTTACAATTCAGCATAATCCGAAAACCCTCAGAAGTCTCTTCAATCTGAGAACTAGGCTTATCAGGATCTACACAATTAATCAAACAAGATTTACATTTATCATGCAATTCATAAAACACACGCAACGCTTCAGCTTTTTTGATCACTAATCAACCCCAAAGATGAGCTTTAACCGCTATTTTGGTATAATGCAAAGGAATTTGAGGCTACTCTTGCCAGTGTTCTTTATCTGATGGGTTTCTTCACTTGGAATAGAAATCATATCACCAATACTGAAAGCTTCAGCCCCTTCATTTCCAATTACAGTACCATTACCTTCCAACACAAATATTTCATGCTCCCAAGAATGACTGTGATGTGGACTGTAACCGCCAGGCTCAATCTCAAAAAGCCTAACAGCAAAATTCTTTGAACCGCCAGTATTAAGCCATCTAATCCTAATCTTAGAGCCTTCTTCAACTTCCTTGGCTTCAACTTCCTCATAAGAGATAACTCGCATTTGACATCCCTTTCTTAGTCTACAGTCTGGAAGAATTTAACAGTTCTCAAAACGCGTTTTTAATTCACGAACACTCTAAAACTTAGAGCAACAAATGGAAATTAAATTGTAAAAAGAGGTAAACTTATTCATGTTCAATATACGTCGTTTTTGCAGCTTCATGCTTCATGTACTCTCTGAGCTTACTTGGAGGTATGCACTTCTCTAGTCCTGGGCAATACTTGTTAACGTGAAAAGCTAACATTTCAGAAAGAGGTTCAATGATCTCTTTGTTTAGAAAGTAACGGTTTTCCTTGCCAGTTTTCTTTGAATCAACTATCATGCAATCTACTAAAGGTTTTAAGGTGTCAGTGATTGTTTTTTCTTTTAAATCTAGGATTTCTGAAATTTCTAAGATTGTTTTCGGATAATCTTTTAAAACGTCGATTATGGCTAAGCGGGTCCTGTTAGCTAGAGCAGAGAAAAACACGTAATATGCTTCATTAGAAAAAGGTTTCATTTCAATTAACACTTCCAGAAGCCTATAATCGTTATATTACGTTCAGTTTAATATTTAAACATGCTTGGGGTACTTGACTTTTAATTGGCATTCTCTTTCATGTTTAGCTATTTCACCAATATTTCAATCTGTAAAGCCATAATTTCGAAATCAACCAAACCGTTGAAAACAAGCAATCATTAACGTTAACAGTTTGGTGTCCTATCTTAGCTAACCTTTCACTTCACGAACGTTTTTAAGCAAGAAATATCCACAGACGATTAAATCAAAAATTTTAGATATTTAATAGCAGTATCTAATAGAGGGATAGCTTGTCTCTTATTCCAGCCTTTGAGCTAGGTTTATTGAACGCTTGGATTCTCACAATTCCCATTATAATCATCTCGTTCTCTGATATGGGAGCAACAGCATCTAGGGAATCAGGAAAAGAAGGAGATTTCAAACTAACAAAAAAAGAAAACAGAACAGCAAACGCCATTTTCATACCTATGGTTATTTCTTGGATTTACACAGTTTTCTTGCCTCTACAACTTGACTCAATGTGGTTATACAGTGGTTTCACCATCTTTCTGTTTGGAGTAGTTTTCACAATTACTGCGATTATCAATTTCGCTACTAGCCCTAAAAATGAGGTCATCACCAAAGGTCTTTATCGTTTTACCAGAAATCCTGCATACATTGGCCTTATTCTAATGCATACGGGTTTGGGAATAACCTGTGCTTCTTGGTTGTATCTTCTTTTAACACTAGTTTTTTTAATTATGTTAAAAACTGTTTTGCCATCTGAAGAACGTTATTTGCTTCACAGGTATGAAGATGAATATCTAAACTACAAGAATAGAACTCCAAGGTGGATTGGCATACCTAAATCAGAGAAAAAGTAGTCTTAGATGAATTCTCCTGTGTATATAGAGTGGTTTTGTGCTCGTTGTATTGGATTATAAAGTGTTTTATGGCATATTGACTTGTTGGAAAGCATATATTTACTCTTCACGGACTAGATATATTGGCTTTGAAGCTTCATGCTTTGAAACCTTTTTAGCTTCAAATTCATCACAGGCTTCTTTTTCAACCATCCATCTACATGAACAGGTCTCTTCATAAATGAAGTGTACTTCGCCATTTGCAGAAACGGACTTAATTTTCCTGAATTTCTTTGGCACAGAAAGCCTTCTCTCTGTTATATTAAGCAAATCGAGCCATTTATCCTTTTTTGTCTGAAATAAATCTCCAGAAAGACCATAAAACCAAATCAAGCCAAAATAGAGGACTTAAATCAGTTAGAAACTTTATTAAAAACGTTTAAGTTTCAATTTCCAACACTTACAGCAACAGCGCAATACAAAAAATTAGGTCACGAATTAGCTGACCAAACAGGTAAAAACATTAAAGATGGTCAAGCAGATTCAAGCCTTATCTCCAAAAGCAAGTGGGCGGGTAGCTCAGCACGGATAGAGCATCACCCTCCTAAGGTGGGGGTCGTGGGTTCGAATCCCACCCCGCCCGCTGGATTTGAGAGAAATTATTATGGGAATTGGCACCCGTCTGTATGTCCAAGAGCGTTTCTATTGTGGTTCAGAAACAGTTTGAACATCATAGCAGGCAGTTGCCTTATCTTTTCTGCAACCGAAAATGTTAAAACTGAATTGAAGCTAAACGAGATTGAGGGATTGTTGTGGTTTATTGTAGTAAATGTGGTACTCAAAACCCAGATGACGCAAAGACATGCCCCAACTGCGGAGCACCCCTTTACACGGTCGGTGAGCGCTATAAAGGAAGCGAACGGGAACACTATAGGAAAGTGGAGGGAGAATGCTTTGGCTTACCAAACGGCGGCATGATCGCGGGGATAGTTTTTGGCATAATAATCGTAATTGCAGGATTAGGGTTGTTTCTACAACAAACAGGTATTATCGGCGACTTCTGGAATATTTTATGGCCCGTTATAATAATCATTTTCGGCATCCTTATTCTTTTAGGTGCAATATACGGGCAAAGCAGACGTCGCGCGCGCGTCCGCTAATGAAAGCACAACTGGCACGTTTGACAGATTCGCCTGTTGTTCCATTCGGAAAACAGGATTCTAAGCCAGAGCATAAAGACGATTAAGCCAAGCACATAGAGATCAACCAGTATACTTCCACCCAACAAGTCTGTCTCAACCAAAGTCACAAACGACCCAACAACAAAAATCACGTTAATGAACATCTTAACGTAACCAGCAAACTTAATCTGAGCTAACCCCAACAAGATGCATATCTCACCCAACACAAGTAGCCATATGTTACTCCAAACTATTTCCAAACCAACAAAAAAATACAAGACTGCTCCAATGAAAACAGCTACAGCCCCAATTAGTAGACCGCTGCAAGCTGCACAAAATATTTTTCCTCCAACCTTTATTCTATTAGCTCCGTAATTCTGGCAGTCAGGGTGATGACCTCTAATTTGTACAGAGGCTTTGCTTGCTTGGGTCAGTGGATTCTGGGACTTCCCAAATAGCCTCTTGCATTTCGAGGGATAGAACACAGCTAAAACTCCAAATACACAGATGACGAGGTACAATGCGCCAGCTAAACCATGTCGAATCGAAACTTGAACGTGAATTAAGTTGGGTTGTAGAACCAGCACGGGAATCAATACGAGCCCAACAACCGACATCACTACAAGGAACACCAAAGAAGCCAGCGGACCCCAATCTTTTCCCATTTTCCAAGTTAAAACAGCGACCTCACCTTCCCAAGCACGCCGCTTCTGGCCATATGCCAAAAAACCCTACGCTTCAACTGGTTTCTCGAAAACAAAGCACCAAATCGTCGGCTCCACGATCCATAGAAGTCGCGGTAGCATCCATAAAGCTCCTCTTGCACCTCATCGGTGGAAAGCGTCTCCGTAGGCATAATAGCGTGAATCATATCATAATGCGACCAATTCCGATCCATAATCCAGCCATTGCGCTCTGCCTCAGCGTAAACTTCTGTTCCTGGAAAAGGCGTCAGAATTCCGAACATAACTAAATCTGGGTCCAATTCGTCTGCAAAGTCCTTAAGCTGAGCTATGGTTTGATGTGTGTCCTTGCGGTTGCCGATGATGATCATAGCGTGAGCAAAAATGCCATTTTCCTGCAGAAGCCGCACGGCAATCTTGGAATCTGCAGGAGTTATTCCTTTTTTGTAACTCTTAAGTGTTTGAGGACTTGAATTTTCCACCCCAAGTAAAACCCAGCTCAGCCCTGATTTGCGCAAACGGGGCAAAGCATCTTTATTTCGTATGATGTCATCAACTCTAACCTGAACAAACCATGCAACATCGTCAGGCAAATGGCGCGCAATAATTTCTTCCGCGATTTCAGCTGATCGCTGTCCAGACCCAAAATTGTCGTCGGTCAGCCAGATGAACTTGCTGCCAAACTCATGAAAGCAAAAATCCATCTCATCAGCTATCCGTTTTGCTGACTTTCGACGCCAACATGCTTGCCAATGACGCCATTGAGTGCAAAACGTGCACTGATGATTGCAACCTCGAGCGCCTTCTATGAGAGCATAAGGGTTATTCTCGCCTCCCATGATTTTGAAGTGATACTTGCACATGTTGGCTTTGACAAGGTGATAACCTGGAAAAGGCAGATCCTCAAGGTTTTCAATCAAAGGTCGAGAAGCGTTATGAGCAACGATGTCGCCGTGTCTGTAGGAGATGCCAAGGATATTGCTGAATTTAGCGTTAGCTTGTTGTGCCTTAATGAGTTCAGTGAGTGTTTCCTCGCCCTCTCCTCGCACTATAACGTCGATTTCAGGGTACTGCTGAAGGCTATCTTGCGCAGTAGTCGAGAAATGTTGACCCCCTGTAATGGTTAGGGCGTTGGGAGCCACTCTCTTCGCAGTTTCCAACGTTTTTGCTACAGCGTATGTATTGCATGTAGCCAGGGAGGCGCAAGCGACCACATCAGGCTTAAACGTGGATATGCGCTGCTCGAGGTTTTTCCAGTCAACACGTTCAGTATTGCAGTCAAGCACTTCCAAATGTATGTTGCTCACCTGTTTTTCCAAATATGCAGCAAGTTGGATAATACCGTAGGGTGGCGGCAGATATTCTCCCATAACAAACCATATGTCCTTAGGTGGCTCGATAAACAGGATTCTCATCGGTAAGCGTCATAAATCACTGTTGCCAATTTTGCTTATTAGACTGTCGTTGGTCAATGACAAGCACGTTAAGTAAACTTACCCGACTTTCCAACCACAAAATCATCACCAACACCTATTCCAACACCTACAGCGAGTTATGCTCCAACTGAAGCACCAACTCCTACGCCAACACCTCCAGAAGAGTCATTGTTGTCCATTGAAGATCTTCATGTTATACTAATTACACTAATCATCATTATTGGCCTAGCATTAATTCTGTATCTGAAATATCACAATTAACATCATCGCAAATACATTGTTAATTTTAAAAGTCAATTAACAAATAGAATAAGAAAGGAGAGGCGAAATGTTTGCAAAAGAAATTATAGATCTTAGAAGCGATACAGTGACCAAGCCAACCGAAGAAATGTTGGAAGCTATTCGACATGCAGAATTGGGCGATGATGTATTTGAGGAAGACGCAACCGTAAACAAGCTTGAGAGAATAGCTGCTGAAACAATGGGTAAGGAGGCGGCTCTTCTTGTCACAAGTGGAACCCAAGCCAATTTGATCTCTTTAATGACTAATGCAAATCGGGGCGACCTAATAATACTTGAGTCACAGTCGCATATTTACTGGTATGAAGTAGGGGGCATTTCCGCGATAGCCGGCCTTTTACCTTGGCCTTTGAAAAGCCTAACAGGATCGCTTGACCCAGAAGAAGTAGAGGCTGCAATCCGACCACAAAACATCCATTTTCCAAAACCTTCGCTCTTATGCCTAGAAAACACCCACAATAGACATGGTGGAACAATCATAACACCTAATCAAATTAAGGCAGTAAGTGCAGTAGCCCATAAAAATAACCTGAAAGTTTACCTAGATGGAGCACGTATTTTTAATGCAGCTGTTGCACTCAATGTAAATCTAAAAGAATTCACCAAACACGTCGATAACCTGATGTTCTGTCTATCCAAAGGCTTGTGCTGCCCGGTAGGCTCGTTATTGGTAGGCAATCAGGAGTTCATTAGAAGAGCTAGAAAACTACGAAAAATTTTAGGAGGGGGAATGCGCCAAGCGGGAATAATTGCGGCGCCTGGCATCGTGGCTTTGGAAAGCATGATTGAAAGACTTAAAGAAGATCATTTAAACGCCAGACATTTAGCTGAGGGGATATCAAAAATAGACGGAATCCGAGTCAACTTGAGCCGAGTGCAAACAAATATGGTCTACTTTAGCATCGAAGGATTAGCACTAACAGCTGATCAATTCATATCGAAACTTAAAGAAAACAATATCCTTGCTCTCGCATTGTCTGAGAATAGAATAAGAATGGTAACCCACAAAGGAATTGAGAGAAAACACGTGGAAAAAACAATCACCACAATTGAAACAATATCCCATTAAATTCAGTACAAATAGATCTGTTATAATAAGTGTTATAGTTGTTTACAATTGTCTAATATTTTGTGTTAAATTCATAGATACATTAGTTCTTCTTGCTTGGGGTTTAAATTCCTACTCGACCATTTGGACTTGCACCTAGTGCCAAATTATCGATAGAAGAGATTCACTAGCATTACGCCTAAAATTGAGATACCCCCTCCTGCTAATGAGACTAAGGAAGGGATCTCATTCAACAGAACTGATGCAATGAAAATTGCTAGAACAGGTGAAAGATAGAGGAAACTAGAAACCAGAGATGCAGGAGCCTTGGATAGGGCCTGAGTCCATGTTACGTATGCAAGAGCCCCTGGGAATACACCTAAATAAACTACAGAAAACGTCGAGCATAATGGAGCAGAGTATATAGCTTGTGGCAATCCGGGAAGAAAAATCAGCATGAAAGAAGTTCCAGCACAAATAACATAGGTAGTCATAGGGAGCACCCCATATTTCTCTAGGAGGGGGTGTTGGAAAACAAAATAAGCACTTGAAGAAAGAGCAGCTACAAATATCAAGATCGCCCCAAAATTAAATTGAAGACCTTGCCCTTCTCCTAAACTCACCAGAAAAACACCAAAAAAACTTGTGATGATCCCAACCCACCCCCACCTATTCATTCTTTCCTTCAAGAAAATTACTGCAAGGAGGGCGGTTAATGCAGGAGTTGAAGCAATTAAGAGACTCGCAGATCCAGCAGTAACACTGATTTCTCCGAAATTTAGAGCTATATGATAAACAGTAAATCCTAAGAAACCCAAAACCATAATTTTTGGTATGTCACGCAAGTTGGGAACTGACACACGGTTGCAAACTGCATAAACCAGTAATATACTAGAAGCCACCAAGAATCTTAGAAGAGCCAAGTGACCTGGAGCATAGTTCAGAAGAGCAGATCTGATTCCTGCAAAGGCAGAAGACCAAAACACAACGGAAACAAGAGCAGGAGCCAAAGTCTTGATGCCTAAGTGCTTTCTTCTATTATGAGACTCTGTTTCTTTCAAGAATCTTGACCCCCCTCATAGCATAGTTTATCAGAGTTAACATTCTTGCTTAGAGACGCGCTTTGTAATATTAAAATTAAGCGATTTACCACGGTTTGCCTAGAATTAAATGTCATATGTGTTAATAAAAAATCACTGTAGACAAAAAAAGGAGATTTAAGGTCGATATCTCCATTTGTTCTCGAGTTCGAATCCCACCCCTCATTTACAGAACCCCACACGGTCTTGGAGATTGTGTTGGTTGTTTGTATTTTATGAAGGCTGTCGGTGATTATTGTTGATGCAAGTTTTTCTGCTGTCCATAATTTTTATTGTTTCACATCCGCCACTGGTTGCCAGTCCTTAGCAAACTTGTTTTTCAGGACGTTAAAAAACCTAAAATTTGGGCTCAACGGTGAGAGACGCTTTTGATAGGTAGTTTTAGCGGCTTTCACCACCAGTGGCACAAGAACAAGCAGAAGTGTAATGCGCAATATTTGGTAAAGATAAAATTCCATGCCAGAAGCAAAGTAAACTGTGGTTTGTCCAAAGATATAACTACGCAGCAGATAACTGCAGAACGGTTCCATAAGATAAATGACAACACTTGTCGCTGCAATCAACTCGACAAAACGATTACGAGGAAATACCAGCTTGCGCAAAAGCAACAAAACCAGCAAAATTGCTGATAGACTAAGGATTATACTTCTTCCATGCGAATAGACAAAAAACGTTAGGGCGTCAGCTGCATTATTAGCGGTGAACAAAGTTGAGAGACTTGGCAAAAATATGGCGAAAAGAGGAACTGCGACATATGCAGCTTTGAAGTTCATGATTCTCTCATACATTTTGAATTCATTAAACCAAACGCCAATCATAAAAACCAAGAAGTATTGACTGAATACTTGACCGAGTTTCATTGGCGTGTCATATACCCAAGCCAGAATGGAGCAAAACCATATAATTGAAAATAGTAAAACTTGAATTTTTACATTCTTAAAGTATTTCTTCGTGAAACAGAAAATTAACATGAAAGCTATCAAATAAGGAACGAACCATAAAGATCCCCAATTATACACGGAATTCAAGCCATCAAAAACGTTAAGCAAAGAAACATGGGAGAATAAACGCAATGGGTCTGCTGGTGCCGCTCCAATTGCTACTTGTAAAATGAAATAGAAAACAGCTGTGGCGGCAAAAGGAATGTATAGCGACAAAAATTTTGATTTCCAGAAAATTCGAATACTGCCTTCACACTTCTGGAATGTATCAAAGACTAAAAACCCGCTCACAAAGAAAAAACAGCCTAACAGGAACCATTGAACAGGATAAATAATCTCCGGGTAAACAAAATAAAGATCGCTGTGGACAAAAATCAGCAAAAAAAGGGCAAACAGCTTCAACCAATCGAACTCTACGATTCTTTTCATAAATACTGTTGCCCCAAAGATAACACAAACTATGCGTCTTTTTGGAAAAGACCGTCCGGAGAGTCTTTTGAATACTAGCCGTAAGGGTCTCTGCTGACAAAACCGAAAAACTCAAATTAGCAAATCTTCACCATTTAGTAAAACCGCGTCTCTGGAGAGAAAATGCTAGTGAAGCACGAAGACATACAGATCTTGAAGAAATTAGGACTTACAGGTTCTCAGGCAAAAGTTTACCTTGCTCTTGCCAAGATGGGCAAGGCAAACGCGAGAAAACTGTGGAAGACTTCAAAGGTTGCTAGGCAGGATATCTACCGAATACTCACAGAGCTGCGAGAAATTGGAATACTCGAAAAAATATTAGAAGCTCCAACCGAGTTCAAAGCCGTTCCGCTGGAAGAAAGCATTGAAATTTTAATGGAACGTAAGGCTAAAGCGCTTTTTAGTTTGCAAAAGGACGCGGACGAGCTGATCCAAAAGTTCAAAGAAAACGAACAAAAAAGCACACATGATGAAGAAGCTCAATATGTGTTGGTTCCTGAAAGAGAGGCACTTACGCGCAGACTCAAAAAGGCAATTGAAGATAGCAAAAAGAGCATAGATGTTATATCTTCATTAAAGGCATTTGCTCGAACATTTTTTGTCCTCTCTGAAGAAATCGAGAAAGCCTTGAAAAAAGGTGTCAAAGTTCGATGGATAATAGATTACCCTGAAGACGCAAACTCGTTGTCAGAAGTTTTGCAAACTCTCACGAAGAATCCTAATTTTGAGCTCAAGACTGTTACATACACGCCCAACGCAAGATTAGGGATATATGACAGGAGAGAAATCTTCATGGCACACTTTCCAACTCGCATCGCATTAGAGTCACCAGCTCTTTGGTCAACCAACCTTAGCTTCGCAGAAATAGTTCAAAGCTTCTTTGAAACAATTTGGCACGCCGCAGCGGAATACAGAATCAAAGAAGAGTAATCACCTATTGGCGTGACAGGAGTCAAAATCATGTATATTGGCAGAGGGAAATAGATTGAGGAAAATCTGGGTAATGCTCTGTGTACTTATTTTATGCACAAGCATTCTGATAATTCAGATAAGTCTAGAAACCATTAAGCTTGCAGTCGAAACCCCAGACGGGAACTTTATTACAGAAATCACTAACTCCACAATTCAGAGAGACATACCGTACGCAAAGGACTCAAACCCACATCACTTGATGAACGTATATGTTCCAGAAGGTGACGGTCCCTTTCCCGCTATTGTTTACATACACGGCGGTGGATGGACGAGTGGAAGCCGAGAAAATTACAATATTGTAGGGTCATTCTACGCTAAAAGAGGAATCGCCGGATTCTCTATCGATTATACTCTCACTACTCAAAATAATTCATCTTGGCCACAGGCTATCCAAGATATCATACTCGCTATTCGCCACATCAGAGAGAATTCTGCACAGTACCGAATTGACCCTGAGAGAGTTGCTGTGATGGGAGATAGTGCGGGCGGACATCTGGCCTCTCTCGTGGGTACCCTCTCAGGAAACGAGTCTTTTCTGGCAGGAATAGAGGGCAAGTTGACGATAAGCAGCCGTGTTTGTCTCGTGATAGATTATTATGGTCCTACTGACCTCCAGTTCATTGGAGAACGAGGTTCGAGCTTTAATCCGTATGGTCTCGTGGAGAAGTTTCTGGGTGATGTGACATATGAGATGAATCAAAGTAGATGGATAGAGGCTTCGCCTGCAACATATATCACAGCAGATGACCCAGTGTTTGTTATTGCCCACGGAACTAGGGACAGCACCGTTCCCATAGCTATCTCTGAATCCTTCATATCGAAGCTTGATGAGGCAGGTGTTGAAACATATTTTGTGGAGGTTGAGGGAGGTATCCACGGATTTTCCGATGAAGAAAACATCAGCGTTCGTTACGTGCTGGACCCCCTCTTGAAGCAAATGTTCAACCTTCATTAACTGCATAGCTATATTATAAACGAGAGTTGAAGAGCTGCAACATTAGCCCTAGATTCGAGTTGTGGGTTCAATAAAAAGCCTAATTAGACACAGCTCGTTTTTCCAACTACTATGAAGTACATTTGTCTACTTAAACAATAAAAAAGGCTTGCAGAGTTTAGTATAGGTTACGGGCTTCTCTTCTTTTTTCCGCCTCTTCGTAGAAGCGTAAAATTTCATCGATTATTTCCACGTTTGAAAGTATCATTCGCCTACAACAGTACCTTTTGATGCCTAGGCTGTCCAGGATGTCGCTGGCGTTTTCGCCGGTCCTTATTCTTCGAGCGAATTCTTCCCATCTGTCTCCTATCAGCTTGCCACAAGTGAAGCATCTAACTGGGATTATCATGCAGTTTTTCTCCTTATCTATAGCTCTTCTGCGCTTTAGCGCGTGCACCAGGACCTCCAAACTTTTTCGGTTCTTTTCTTCGGGAGTCCCCAGCAATCATGGTCCGGTCGTATTCTGTGAAGACTGTGCGTATGTGACTACTTTTTGTCCATTTCAACAGGGCATTTGCAACTGCCATGCGGGCGGCTTCTGCCTGTCCCATGTAGCCTCCTCCAGAGGTTTTAACGTCCATGTCCAACTCTTTCCAAACGGCTTCCCCAGCTTGAAGGAGGGGTTCCATGATTTTTTCGCGTGCAATTTCAGGCTCAAGAATCTCTACAGGAGTCATGTTTATTCTTACTCTGCCGACGCCAGGTTTAACAATGGCACGGGCTATGGCTGTTTTTCGTTTTCCACTAACAACAAGTACTTTCTTAGTGGGCATGTTTATTCACCTTGATTCCATCCAATTTCTTTCGCCAAATCCGCAAGAGTGAAGTATGGTCCGTTCAGTTTCGCGGCTTGGGCTTCTTCGATAGACATCAGTTGCTGATCTTTTAGGTCTTCTGGTACGCTTATAAATACCTTCAGTTTCTTAAGGGCATTCTTTCCCTTCGGCTTCTTAAACGGCACCATACCCCGCACCGTCTTCCGCAATATCCTATCTGGTCGCCGGTAATGAAATGGTCCTCTCTTAGGAGCCCCAACTTCAAGAAACTCTTTGGCTTCAGCAACTTTGTTTTTCTTCTTTCCCGAGATAACCGCTTTCTCAGCATTAACTACGATTATTTTTTCTCCGTTCAATAGTTTTTTAGCGACCACGCTAGCCATTCTGCCGAGTATGAGCCCGTCAGCATCTACAAGAGTAACCTGTTTTTTTATGGTTTGCATTTTCTTTTCACCGAATTATCTTAACGTTTGAACCTTTCGGGTTTTTTTCCACAAGCTCAGGAATAGACACGTATTTTGCTTTAGCCGCTGCAAGTTTTTCTTTCGCCTTTTCAGATGCGGTTAAAGCTGCCACGGTTACCGCATGGTCTATAGCTCCTGACCCCAGGATTTTGCCAGGGACCACTACCATGTCGCTTTTCTGTGTGTGCCTGTTTATTCTGCTCAGGTTGACAGCGGCGCGCTGCTGCCTTGTCTTAGCTAAGTGTTTCGCTACTTCCCGCCAAATTTTAGCTTCTTTTTCCTTGCTTTGTTTTTTTAAGAAACGAATAAGCTGGATAAGTTCAGGGTTTGTGGATTTTGTGTATTTCACTTTGCTTCCGCCTTTAACTGTTTTTTGAATTCTTTCAGTTGCTTATCTAAGATTTTGGTGGCTTCTTGGATTATTCTCTCTGGGGAAAGCACGCCTGTTGCTTCTATATTCATTATAAAGGCGTTCTTCTCCCACTCGACCGTTATAGCTGACGGCTTTTGTGTGCATACTCCGACGCAGTCCATGCATAGATTGCAAGCCAGAAGGTCTATGACTTCCACTTTGTTGTCTTTAATTGCGAGAACCTTTTTCGGGCATATGTCCACGCATTTCGCACAACCCGTGCATTTTTCGCTTGAAACCTCTATTTTTGGGAAGTATTTGTAAGCGCAAACTGAGACAGGTTGCCATCTTGCGTGGGTTTTTCCTTTTCCAAGTCTGGCGTAAGCTTCAAGCTTCAGTTTTTGTCCTCTGGCCAGTTTTACTATGGGTACTTTGTCGGAGACTGGTACTATCTGCGGGTTTTCGGAGACAAGTTCTCCTGAATAGACTATGCGCGTTCCTTCAGTAGAGTCCGCGTCCATTGTAAGTGTTACCCGACAGAGATTGCAGCCGAACTCGCTTTCGCACTCACACTCTTCAGGAAGGTTGTAGCTGTCCAAGTCTGTTTTTAACGGCGTGAGCCCTAGCCTGTGGGCTATTATTTCGTCCTGCAGAATAGACGAGTTTTCTATCATGACAACTTCGTCTATAGCCATGCTCGGGACTTCAGCAAGTGCTATCCGCCGCAGAGCATTCATCAGCGGTACATCTGCTTCTTTTATTATTAGGCGAAGGTTTGTTTCGTTTTTTTCAAGTACTTCTATTTTCACTGGACAGGGACACTCCACAAGGGGTTATGAATAATGACTACGCGGTTCAATAGAAGTGCTAGTGCATTATTTCAATATTTCTGTCAATAAAGGTGTAAAGTGGAAAACTATACACGCCTTCCTCTTCTGCCGCCTGGCCTTCTTGTCCCATCGTGGGGAACCGGCGTAACCTCTTCGATGCGTTCAATACGGAAGCCAAATCTCGCGAATGCGCGTATAGCGGCTTGTGCGCCTGGACCAGGAGTTCTTGGACCAGATCCGCCTGGAGCGCGTACCTTGATGTGTATGGCGGTTATGCCTTTGTCTCTAGCCATTTCGGCTGCTGCAGTTGCGGCGCGCATGGCTGCGTAAGGCGAAGATTCCATGCGGTCTGCTTTAACGAACATTCCACCTGACGTGCGGGCGATTGTCTCTGCGCCTGAAATGTCAGTTATATGGATTAACGTGTTGTTGTAGCTGCTGAAGATGTGAACAACACCCCACTTTTCGTTTCTTTTGCTGCTCAGCGTCTACGACCTCCTCTGCCTCTTCTGCCTCTTGGTGCAGGTCTTATTTCAGGCTCTTTGGCTACATAGGATAGCGCTTGGCGTAGCGGGTGCGCCTCGTTCATAATGGCGCTTTGGGGTGAGTATATTACTTGCTCTTCTTCCGCTTTCGCTACGGTGTAGCTTGGCACGGTTACGCGTCGGTTTCCTATGGTTATATGACCGTGAGTTATCAGTTGGCGGGCTTGGAAAATTGTTCTCGCTAAGCCTTTTCGGAAGACTATTGTTTGGAGCCTTCGTTCCAGCAGGTCTTCTATGGATAAGTCTAACACGTTGTCTAGGACTGATGTTTCCGCTAGTATGCCGAGTTTTTTCAGACGTGTTAAAAGTTCGTTCTCCATTTTCATCCGTTCTTCAGGAGTTTTGCCTATAAGTGAGCGAGCTATGCCTCTAGTCTTCGAGAGCATTGTTTTGTGGCGCCACAGTTCGTGTTTGTTTCTTAAACCGTATTGACCTATGAGCTTGAGTTCCTCTTGTAGGATATCTGTGCGCCATCTAAACCGCGGAGTTTCAAATTTTTTCCGTTGTTTTTTAGGGTCTCCCATTATAACCTACCTCTTCATTAGCTCCTAGATTTCTGCTGGAGCGTCTTTTTCTTGACGCCCAAGGATTTTCCTGCTCTTCCAGTAGTTTTTGTTCGTTGCCCACGCACTTTCAAGCCGTAGGCGTGGCGATATCCACGCCAAGACCTCATTGCCTTCGCTTCATCTATATCATTTTTTGTACTTAACACGAGGTCGGCGCTTATGAGATGACTATCTTTCCCAGTTTCCGCGCTTTTTCTTTTGTTAAAAAGCCAAGTTGGCAGACTATATTTTGTTGGTTCTTTAATTATTTCTTCTATTTTGTTGATTTCTGTTTCTGTGAGGAAACCCACTCTCACGTCAGGGTTTACCCCTGCCTTTTTCAGTATGGCACTAGCGAGGATTAGGCTCACTCCTTTGATTTTTGTTAAAGCATAAACAGTCTTCAGGGTACCCTGCACATCCGTACCCATTACACGAAGTATATGACGATATTCCTGTGACATTACTATTTTTCATCCGTTCAAGCTTGAAGCTAACTACGACAGTGAGCCATAATTTATTTAAACCTTCCTTTCCCAGCAACCCAACAAACACATACACTTTTGAAATTGTAACCAAAAGCTGAAATGCAACAAACTTGGGGGGAGGCAAGCTTCTTGACACAGCATATTTAGAGCCCATAGAATCTAATACGGGTTCATTGCAGAAACCAGTAGAGAGGTGTTTGTCATGGGTCTTCTACAAGAGCTATTTGCCCTTTGATCAAAAGGGATATAGTCTCCGAACATATTTCAGATGCAAAATTTCAAAGAACAAAAAAGGAAAGGTTGGGGTTTTTAGTATGGCATTCCGCCCATGCCACCCATTCCGCCCATACCGCCCATGCCTCCAGGCATTCCTCCGCCCGGTGGCATCGGTGGCATTTTATCGCTGCCTTTGATGCTGATTAGGTCGTCGATTTTCAGTATCATGTTTGCTGCTTCTGTGGCTGATTTGATGACTTGTTGCTTCACGCGCAAGGGTTCGAGAACTAGCAGATCAACCATGTTTTTGATTTTTCCTGTGGTGACTTCGATGCCGAAATACTTGCTGGCTGTTTTTTCGTGTTCAGCTCTCAACGCCACCATGATATCAATTGGGTCTAATCCAGCGTTTTCAGCCAATGCCAAAGGAATAGCTTCAACTGCCTCCGCGTAGGCTTCAATAGCCAGCTGTTCACGTCCACCGACTTTAACAGCATACTTTCTAAGATTCTTAGCCAACTCTGCTTCAGGCGCACCGCCGCCAGCCACAATCTTGCCGTCTTCCACCACATTCCGAACCACACACAAACCATCATGCAATGAGCGCTCAGCTTCATCGAGTAGATGTGACGAAGCGCCTCTAATGACTATTGTCACTGCCTTCGGATTCTTGCATTCACGCACGTAGATAAGTTTGTCATCGCCGATTTTGACTTCTTCAACTTTCTTGGCTTTTCCAAGAGCTTTGGCAGACAGGTCTTTAACGCTGGCTAAGATTTCTCCACCTGTGGCTCTGGATAGTTTTTCCATGTCGCTGCTGCTTACGCTTTTAACGGTTAATACGCCTGCCTTCGCGAGAAAGTGCAGTGCCATGTCGTCTACGCCTTTCTCGCAGAAAACCACGTTAGCACCTGATTTAGTGACTGAGGCAACCATTTCTTTAAGCATACGCTCTTCCTCATCCAAAAAGAGCTGCATCTGTTCTGGGCTTTCAATGTTGATTTTCGCGTCAAACTCTGTTTTTTCGATCTCCAGCTTTTCACTAAGCAACGCGATTTTTGCGTTTTCAACTAGTTTAGGCATTTGCGAACTAGCAATTTCCTTGTCAATGACCATACCCTTAACAAGTTCCGTTTCCTCCAAGCTTTTGCCGTGCTTCCTAACAATTTTAATCAAGTCAACATCAGCTTTGTACTTGCCGTCAACTTTCTCCGCTACCTGTTTAACGGAATCAACTATCAACTTGGCGAAGTGGTTATCAGCCACGTTGATTGCTTTGCTAGACAAAGAAGTAACAGCCACGTCTTTCAAGGTTTTATCTTCACTGATTTTCACTGGAATAGCGATTTTATCTAAAACTTCCTGAGCTTTTTCGCTGGCTTTCTTGAAGCCTTCAATAATAACTGTTGGGTGAATATTTTGATTCAGCAGACTTTCCGCCTTCGCTAGTAATTCTCCAGCTAAAACCACCGCGGTTGTTGTTCCATCACCAACCTCGTTATCCTGAGCTTTAGCAACTTCCACCAGCATCTTCGCCGCTGGATGCTGCACATCTAGCTCCTTCATTATGGTTGCGCCATCATTAGTTATTGACACATCACCGAGGCTAGTAACCAGCATCTTGTCCATGCCACATGGACCAAGAGTAGTCTTCACAGCTTCAGCCACTATTTTAGCGGCCATTATGTTATTTTTCTGTGCGTCACGCCCAGTTGTTCTTCCTGTGCCTTCCTTTAATACTAAGACGGGAATGTTTCCTCCACCTGTAGACATTCTATCACCAATTTTCCATTTACAATATTTTGAATTCTACACGGAAAACTTATCCCAACGATATAAATTTTTCCCAGAACTAATCCACTTTAACGATGTTATAACCTGATGCTTTACGAAGCCTGTTCATAACAGCTAAACCTAACCCTTCAGTTGAAACGCTCTCCGCAATTATGACATCCACGTTTTCCTCATCAAACTCACGCAGAATCCTAAACAAGTTCGCCGCCATGC
>Ga0111168_123_pt1 | contig 18325 bp, 16 predicted proteins | sample DeeMarSeWOR28_12_FD_80261 | JGI IMG/M metagenome (GOLD analysis project Ga0111168, IMG submission 80261) | Crenarchaeota group-1 archaeon SG8-32-3 | reverse complement strand
CACCTATAACTTTTCTGTTCTTTTGAAAATTAGGGTCTATCGGCAAAAAACTTTCACCACCTCTATTTCAGCGAAAACGGAAAATATTAGGTTTTCGACCCCATTATAGTATCAAGGCAAGTTGCGCTACGTTGCAAGTTAACAACGGTTACATGCCATAACCATCTTGAAAACGCCCAAGAAATGAGCTTCAAACATCCCTAACTGAGAAAAAACTAATATTTTCTGGGGTAGATTGAGAAATTAACGCGCATGGTTATTTTGGAAGAAATAGAGCAATTGAGAGCAAGGTTTCTCAAGTATACACGGAAAGCATTTCTGAAGTTACCGTTCATGCTTGGAACTATGGGCATAATCAAAGGCGAAAAATAGTAGTGTCACCCAGAAGACAAAGGGCTAAACAGTTATATTTGCGTTAACGAAAAGGATAGCAAGTGAGAATATGCAGTTTTCTAAGGTTTCAGGTCAAAAAAGGCAGCATAAGGTTGTTTTGTACGCCCTCAGCACTTGCGCTTGGTGCAGAATGACCAAGCAGTTTTTAGAGGATAACGACGTGGAATTCGAGTATGTATATGTGGATTTGTGCGAAGAAGAGGATAAACAGAAAATTCGCGAGCACATACAAAGCAAAGGTGGACCACTTAGCTACCCAACCATATTCGTAGATGACAACATGTTGATAACTGGTTTTCGCAAAGACAAATTGCGGGAGGCTCTTGGACTATGACTGAGATAACATTGGAAATGGTGCGTCAGAGAGCTGAAGCAGACGCTAGAACCTATGGGTATTACCTAAACCCTGACCCCAAGTTCCTCCAAAGCCTCCTAGAAGGCTTGAAACGAAACGAAGAACGCTATGGTTACCCTTCATGCCCCTGTAGACTCGCATCTGGAAAATTCGAGGTCGACAGGGACATAATCTGCCCCTGCGACTACCGAGATCCAGACGTCACAGAGTTCGGAGCCTGCTACTGCGCACTCTACGTCAGAAAAGACGTGCAAGAAGGCAAAACCGAGTTGAACCCAGTTCCCGAGCGTAGACCATTGGAAAAACAGGCGAAAGCCTATGGAGCTACAACTTCAGAAACAAAAATCAAAGCTGAAACTGTAATACCAAGCACAGGAACGATAACAGAAACTCCCAAAAACAAGCCAAAGTTGTGGTACTGTAAACAATGCGGTTATGTTGTCTTCAGAGATGAACCTCCGTACACTTGCCCCATATGCAAAGCAAAGAGAGAGATGTTCGCAGAAATCGAAACACGAATCGACTTCACCGGATAACCTTTTTTCCTTTATTTTGAGATTTCCATTTCGATTTTTTTCCAGTCTTCTTTTATTCCCTTCAGAGAAGTCACAGCGCCAACTACTGACCCGCTTATGATTTTCTCTACAAACTCGTTCAGCGGTATTTCTTTACCGTCAACCCGAAGCTTCATACCCATAAACTTCACCTCACAATAAATTGTTACATCGTTAACAGTAAAAGTTTTTGTAGAAAGAAAAATACCGTATAGCTGAGGGATTGATCGTAAAGAAACCTGAAGTTTACTTGGAACGTAAAGCCCGAGCACAGGAAGTCATTAAGCTGCTTGGAAAAGAGCATAGCAACGCAAAGATAGCATTGCGCTACAAGAACGCGCTTGAACTGCTTGTAGCCACCATACTCTCTGCTCAAGCCACCGACGATCAAATCAATGCCCTCACACCTAGACTATTCCAGAAATACGCGTCCGCCGAAGACTACGCAAATGCAGACTTAGCTGAATTGGAACAAGACATCAGATCATCTGGGTTCTACCGTAACAAAGCCAAAAACCTGAAAAACACAGGTAAGCTACTAGTTGAGAAGTATAACTCGCAGGTTCCCAAGACTATGGAGGAGTTGGTGGAACTTCCAGGAGTTGCACGGAAAACTGCTAATATAGTTTTGTTCAACGCTTACGGTATAATCGCAGGCATAGCCGTAGACACTCACGTGCGCAGGCTTGCTCAGAGGCTTGGGCTATCCGAAAACACGAATCAGGACAAGATAGAAAAAGACTTGATGAACATCGTTCCGAAGGATAAGTGGATGCGTATCACGGACCTACTGATTTTCCACGGCAGACGTGTATGCAACGCAAGGAAACCCCGATGCGTCGCGTGCCTTCTGAACAAACTTTGCCCGTCTGCTTTCACTTTCAGCTGAGTCTTTACTGAAGCACGTTTCTTTTTGGTCACCACAATTTAGAATAGCGATTGAATCCCGAGGTCTTTTATGACAATGGGGTTTTTCGCGATTTTAGCTTTTACTTGTTCCCACTTAGAATTAATTTCTGTTTTGAAGGTTATTTGTTGTCGATATGGCACATAAGAGTTATTAATGTGAATGAAGCTTTTTGCGTGTGCAACGGTGACTTGTTGCGTGTCCTTTGAAATCCAAGAATTGCCTGATGTTATAAGAGTCGTTGTCCTGTTGAATCTTGCCAAGGGCAATAAAATTCGAAAAACCTTGCTTAAACGCCGCATTGATAGAGTTTGTTCAAGCTACACTTGTATAGAAATGGATGAGCTTGAGAAAGCCTTGAAGGAAATGGGCTCTGAAGGACTGATTACAGAACATGACGGTACTCTTCAGTTAACAAAACAAGGCAAGAGAATGGCCAAAGAGTGGGAAAGCCTCCTTTTGAAGAAAGAACCCATCATGGAGATTGTAGCAGGACTAGTTGACGGTTCCATAACCGGAATAGTTGTGATATTATCCGCGTTTGTTGCTGCGTTAACAACTCAATTAACGATTTTCGCGGCGTTCCTGACCCTGAGCGCGGTTGCAATTACCAACTTCTCTAGTTTTCTCTTAGGTGGCATCACAGAAGACCTAGCGGACATTATGACATTACAGAACCTGATGAATTTCAGCGTAAGCGACATCCCAGACAAAGCTGAACGAGATAAATCTCTGTTTCTAATAAAAAAACTCTTTGTACTACTGGACAAAGAGATACACCGGTCTAATCTTTACGCGGCGATAATATGTGGCACTACGACTTTTGGAGCAGGCAGCATACCCATAGTTACCTTCATCCTTTTGCCTAGTCCACTTGACGCAATTGTGTCTCTAGGTATAGTTGCAGTTATAGTAGGTATCTTTCTAGTGCGTTACCGCTCAAAAAAGACACGGGTGAACTGGAAAATGACCTTCTTTGAAACCATTGCCATAATTTTTGTTGCAGTTATTGCGTCATTGATTTTAGGCGGCATAGCATAGAAAGGCGGCGCTTTTTAACCTGAAAAAAGACGGTGATGTTCAACCATCATACATTTGTTCATGACTACGGTCAGCCCAGCTTTTTTCGCGGTTTCGGCAGCTTGCTCGTTAACTATTCCCAACTGCATCCACACCACGCACAACGTTCCGTACAGGGTTTTCAGCCGGATGATTTGCTCCACTATGGGCGGCACATCCTTTGAGGGCCTGAAAATATCGACTACCTCTATGGTTTTCTGTATTTCAGGCGGGATTTCAAGGAGACATTTGTAGCTTTTTTCGCTGAGGACTTCATCTGCAGAAGGGTTTATGGGTACGATGCGGAAACCATGTGTCTTCAGGTAGGCGCCTACTCTGTTGCTGTCCTTGTTAGGTTTTCGGGATAAGCCTACTATAGCGATGGTTTTGTATTTTGTGAGGATTTCTTTAATCTCGTTTCGGCTCAACTGTGCTCTACCCCTTAGGCCAGAAAATCATTTGGAATTCCGTTTTTATAAATTGGATCTTTCTTTGAATCAGGTTGAACGGCAAAAAACGCATATTTCTATTGACTTTTCCTTAGTTTTCTTTTGGCAGAGTTCGCACATTAACCCTTTTTCTCGGATTGTTTTACAGGTTTGGCATAAGAGTTCTAAAATTTCTGTGTTTTTTTGTGGTTTTTCGTACAAGAGCAAGTCTATAATCTGTTCTATGAGCGTTTGCACTTCCGGAACGTTTTCGAATTTTATTATGTTTCCTCTGCCCTTTGTTGTGTATCTGCTTATTGCGGATTGGGATAAACCGAGAATTTCTGCGACTTGTTTTTCTTTCATCCCATACTTCTCTATGATGGTCCTTGCCATGAGGGCTCTCATCGCAGGTAAAACTGTTTTAACTCCTACTTCGCAGGGTAAAAGCAACATCTTCCCACCAGTTACTCTATTTCTGTTAGAAACATATATAAATATGACGCTCGTCATATTTTTTATGACGCGTGTCATGACGGGGATATCCCCTAAAAAGGTCTTTTTCACCCAATCTCTCACTCCTTCCCGTCAGGACATCGTCAGCTAGGGAATAGAATGAGAGCTTCAGCACCTATATCTAGAATAAATTCAGGGAATGATGAATTAGCGGAAATGCTTCGCAGGTTAGATGCAGAATGCAGAAATTGTGCTCCCTTGACTCCTCTTAAGTGTATAACGCGTTGTAATGTTTGGAAGCTAAAAAATGAGCTTAGAAGATTACGCCAAACCATGGGTAAGCCGAATTTTATTAAGGATTTGTTCAATGTTCTAAAAAATGAAACGAGGTTGCATATTTTAAACGCGATCGTGAAAGGGAGCTATTCTGTGGATCAACTTCAGCAGAAACTTAAAAAAGCGGGTTATATGCACAGCCAAGACACCATCAATGAGGAGTACTTGCGCCCATTAATGAGCGTGGGGCTTGCAGCTGAAGTGCGAGATGAATATTATGCAACAATGTTCGGCGGCAGACTCACCGAGCTGCTGGGAAATTTTCCCGAGTTTGCTAACGTTTTGCCAGCCCATTCTGAATGTTACGAAGAAGCCCTTCTCGGAGCGTTGCTAGCTGGGTCTAAAACCCTTCAAGAGGTGAAGACTCTTATCTCGCCAATAATTGTCTCGCGTGTTCTGAAAAGGCTGAAAACAGCCGATCTGATTGAAACCCCTGAAGAAAGAGAATACGTGTTTTTCTTCAAGTCGAGGCGTGACCCTAAAAAAGAAATCCTTTCTGATACTGAAAGAAAAGTTTACGACAACATTCCTGAAAAGGGGATTTCCGTCAAGAAACTGGCTGAGAAAACAGGGCTTTCGGTAAGAAGAATTTACAAGTATCTGCGGGGACTGAAAGGGAAAAAACTCGTGTTCACAAGAAAAACGCCGAGGTCTTATAGCTTAACTGCTAAAGGCAAAAAGTTGGCATATTTACTGCAAGAACTGCAAAATCTGGTTGAGGAAACCTGGAGTTCTTCGGAACAGGTAGTCAGGAGCGAAAAATCGTAAATGTTGAGAAGCGGCATAACTTTTATGCATTACAAAGGCTATAACCTGCTATCTAAATTATATATAACACTTTTTTTAATCTTAGTTTTTATAAATTTTCAATTTTTAACGATAAAAACTTAAATGAATAAAATGTTTTGTGACAACAGTCATTTTCAAGGGAAAGTTTGTTTTAGCTCTTAATTTCCAATGATGACTAATCAATATCATATCCTCTCACGCCAACGATGACCAGAAACTGATAGAATCAGGATTTGAGTATGTTACTGAGATTGATGGAATGAAGTTGTTTAGAAAAAGATGACAAATATTTCCTTTGTTTAATGTTTGCGTTTCTAAAAGTAGATTAGTGGATCTAGACTGATGATAGCTACTAAAGCTCCAAAAGCTGCGAGCAACGTCATTGGAAGTAGCTTTGCTATTATTCAGGAATGGCTTCTCCTTGGTAGTAAAGTCTTCCCCTACCATACTCATAGGTAAAAGCGAAAGCATAGATTGAACCCCACTCCCAAAGCGCTATAGTTTGGGCGTTGCTATTCAATAACGTCACACCCTTTTCCGAGCCCGTGAGCCCATTATAAACAATAGTATTATTCGCTAAGTCGGTGCCAAATGGCTTATCAACAATTAATCTTGAATGTCCATGTATGTTTACATAAACGCTGCTTCCAAACCATTCTTGTATTGGAGTCAAGTCCGCTCCTATTTCACCAGGCCAGTGATCTTTACAGTAGACATTAAAGTAACATGGAACACCTCGCAGAATAACTAAACCGCCTCCACCTGAAAGGTATTCTTTTACTAATTGCGCATGCTTAGGTTCAACAGCCCATGATGCCTCGATAATAACGAGGTCATAGGCGTTCAAGCTTTCCGGAATGTCACCCGCAAATGTCACTTCGAAACCTGACTGTTCCAGTGTACTGGATATTAATGAACGCCAATTATCCATTAACGATTCAGGAAGCCATGGACCCCAGTCAGCGCCGTCAGTTAGGTGATGGGCGACCCAGTTGTCTTTTTCGTTGATGTACAATGCAGATGTTCCGTTACGAGCAGCCCATCTTGCTCCTCCACCGAGAAGCTTCAAGGAAGGAGTCAGCGAACGATTGAAAGTGAGTATTGTAGAGGGTGAAGGAGAGGGTGAAAGGTTGGGAGCGTCCGTTTTAAGGTTAATTGTTATCATCAGATTAGCTGGTGGTGCTGTTGGCGATATTTTTAGCCATGCAGAGAGTTTCTGTGTTCCGGACTGTATGCTATAGTTATGATTACTGAAAGTGACATATTTTGCTTGGTATTGTGTGTCATTTAAGTGAAAATCAAGTTCCACAAAGTAGGTTATAGACGCCAAGTTCCCGACTGTTATTTCGAAGCTTAAAGTTTCGCCGGAGTAAAGGCTGAAGCTCGATGGGTAATCCAATATTTCAAGGGGTTCTTTGACTTCAACAGGAACATTGACAGAAAGCCAATCACTGCTTCCTAAAACTCCGACAGGCACCAATGTGGCTGCTGTATTATGAGCTTTCAATTTTAAACCTCCTCTGGTCCTGCTTAATACTGGGATTTTTGGGCTGTAAAAAGCGTTTTTATCAAGGTTTCTTGACCAAACAAGCCCGCGACAAAGATTTTTGGTCAAGGTTTCTTGACTAAACAAAAATCAGAGTTAGTAAATTTTTCTTGACAAGGGTTACAAGTTTATTTTTAGTTATGTCTGTAGAGTATGAGTAAAAGAATAATGCCTGTGCTTTTTTTTCAATGCAGTTTTAATAATTGCTTGTTTGTCCATTTCTTATTTTCTCAATATTTACCGGTGATTCATGAAAACAAGAAAAAGGTTTAGGATTGAAATTGAATCCCACTTTTGGGTGTGGAACTGCTTTGGAAAAGAAGTCTCAGAGTCTTTTAAGATACTCCTCAATTTCTTTTTCTGCGTTGTCTGCCTTGATAAATATGGGTACGTTTTCTATTCCTGTGGCTATGTAGCTGCTTAGGAGCCATTCACCAGATCCGAACTCTAGTGTTTTTTCAAGTATACCTTTGTCTATCATGAAGGTGTCGCTTATGAGTAGGCGGTCGTATGGTCTAGGCAAAGTGCCAACGAAGTATGTGTGGAGTTGTTGCAGTGCATTGGTGTTTAGGTTGGCTATTCGTTGTGTGGATACACAGACTCCTAAACCGTACTTGCGTCCTTGCCTGAGTAACGTTTCCACCTGCCGACTGCATTTTTTGTCTATGCCGCCTGAGTCGCCTGTGGCTGGGATGAACTCTTGGGCTTCGTCGAAAACCATGAGGATGTAAGGTTTGACTTTGAAATTGCGTTTTCTCCGCGAAAGCAGCTCTTGAGTTAATGCTATGGCAAGCTCTTTTATACTGTACGGGTCGGAAATGGAGAGGCAAACTAAGCGAGTTGTTTTGTCTTCTAATAGTCTGCGGATTTTTTCGACCGTAAATCCGCCTATATCCGCATTTTCCTTGGTGCGCTTGCTTTTGATAGTGTCTAGAATCGTGTTTCGGGTGGTTGCCCACGCGTACAAGCCGCTTTTGTCGTGCACTCGGAACTGTTCCACTGCTTCTCTCGCAACCGCGTCTATATGTTCCACGAAAGCCTCGTTTACTTCTTGTCCTTCGGCTAGCCCCCTTTTCTCCATGTGCTCCAACACCTCGTCATGAATCATGTCAATGGCGTTTATGTAGTGCGGTTTTGTAACGTTGTCTTTACGCTGTGATGACAACTCGTCAAGAAACTGGATATACTTCGGAACTTTTTGCTTTGGCTTCGTGTAATACGCCACCTTTCCCTGCTCCATAACCCTTTGCAACCCAGTCTTAATTCGCTCGTCCTCCTCGTACTCTCGCGGCTTAACAACGGAGTTAAAGAACTGCTCAACGGAGTCAACGCGGTGTTCCAACACGATTTTTGACTTAAACGACGGATCAGCAAGCAAATCCAGCAACAGAAAAGCGTACTCACAGCTTATGTCGAAAAGAACAACTTTTGTGTTCTCCCCGTTCGTGTGCAGCAAAAGCCGCCTTAAAACATTGGAGATTAAGTTGCTTTTTCCGCCACCCGTAAATGCGAAAACGCCGAAGTGGTACCGCACCAGCTTCTCGAAGTCCACGTAAATCGGAATGATCGTCCGGCTTGCCTCAAACATTTTTACCAGGCCTATGCGGGGGTCAACTTGGGCGTCCTCAACAGTGCGCGTTGCGTTTATCCCAAGGCGGTCGGTTATTCGCTTGTTGTACATGCAGTTTATCATTCCGCTGTTCAGGAGGTAAGCACGGCTCCCCACTATGGGGTAAGAGAAGCCCTTGACAAATTTGAACCCGTCGCCTTTCATAATTAAATCGTAGTTTATGGGAATGGCGTCTATCTGAATCATCATGGTTGAAGTGTCGTCTGTCTGCCAGTCACCTTCGCTTTGTTCTATTATCTCAAACTGCATTGGATAATACCCATGATCACTTAAACCGCGTAAGCCAAAGTGTTCTGGCCACACGCGACTAATTTCCATTAACGTATATCGCTCCGCATCTTCATCTGCCTGCTTAAAATTCCGCACAGCTAGAAGCATCCCCTCCTCCAACAATCCCATCAAGTCTCTCTGATACTCGATTTTGACGCGGCACTGGTATCGAGCGCTTGTGCCTGTGACTTTGGAATCTGCGCCACCCCCGAAGAATCTGGGAATAACTGCGGCTAAGCGTGCGCGGAACTTGCTTTTAAAATCTGTAAAGCAACTAGTTTTAACGGTTTTCTCTTCTTGCGTGTTCAATATTTGTTCGCCTCTCCCTGAAAGTGCTCATGTAAAATATGAACTTTCTTAATTTATGATTATTGACTATCCATTTCGCAGTGGTGTCCACCACAGATTTGAACTGGCTGTAATTCCACTTCGCAATTTTATCCGCGATGAACAGAGCCTTGTTATGCCCAAACGCCTCGGGGATATTCGTTGGTGCCATTGCCGCTAATAATGTCATGACAAGGTTCTGCAGCTTGTTCTCCACTGTTTTATCCTTATACAAGATGGTTTCCACAGGTTCTTTTGTGCCATCGCTTAACTCGTTAAGAAACTTAACGGTGCTTTCCCGTTTCAAATCGTATTTGGGATACGCTAAACGGTCCACCAAGAGAACGTTGCTCCGTAGCATCTGGTCAGTCTTCGCTTGGCTTAATTGTATGTAAGTTTTCAAGAAGGCTTTTTCGAGGCTGATTTTGTTTTTTATGGCGCCTGAAATGTAACCTCTGCGATTTTTCCTGTCTGGTAGCATACTCCTGAAGGCGGAGTCGTATTCGATGAGACTCCATGGCGGCGTTATCTGCCGTACGTTGAAAATGCTTGCGGACTGTAGTATCATGCGGTCTGTGTTGGGAAGCGTTTGAAGCGTTTTGACTTGTATGCTTGTTTCAAGCATTTTTTCGTTGTGCAGTATAGGGATTAACTGTCGTTTGAAGTCTCTTGCTGCTGTGTCCTTTGTAATCCCTAGAAAGAGAATGTGTTTCCGCCAGCACTCTTCCATAAGCATCTGCAACGTGAACAAAGTGAGAAAAGAAATGTCAAGAGTTGTTAGCCAGTGTTCCTTTCCGTTCTTCACTATTTTCATGGAACTTGCGTTTTCTGCTTCCACGTTTTTAGAGAAAAAAAGTCTGTCGCCTACCGCAACAGTGACCTGTTTTATGCGCTCCCAGCTTGAAAGGTACTTTTGATTTAAAGTGTAAACGTCTTTTGCTTCTGTGAGGATTTGCTTGTCAACTAAGTTTTTGAGGGCGCGTTCTACTCTGCGCGTTCGTTTGTCGTCCGTTATGCCAAACTCGGATAGAACTTGTTCTGCATTTACTTGGTGTTTCTGTTCAACCAAACAAGTTATGGCGTAACGCAAGTAATCCGCTCTTGGTGATGGCAACTCCAAAGAGTGATTGCACACGTGCTGCCGTGCGAGGGCTAAATCGTTCTTGTCTAGTGGTTCATCGCCGCTGACTGCGTAGCCTAGGAGCGTGCTTTTAGCGTTCCAGAAGTCTGTTTTTCTGGTTTCGTAGAGAAGGCTTGCACGTTCCATGGACAAACTGCGGTCCATCAATAATATGTGGGTAGTTTGGTTTTGGTCTGCAGCGATTTTGTATGCAAGGTAATACTCGCTGAAAGTCATTATAGCGTTGGCTATCATCGAGTTGTTGGCTATCTCCTCGTCAGTTAGTGACTTCGAAGGGTTGATTTCGTTGGGTTGCTCCTCTGCCGAAAACGTGTGGTCTACCTCTGGAATTTCGTTTATGTAGACGGGTACGACGCTGGATATGCCCATGTTCTGCTGCATTGTTTTTGCGTCATATTTGACTCTGGGCGCGGTGTTTTCGGAGAATGTTATGGTGCCTGTTGCTGCGTAGGCACCGCCAAAGAAAATCACCATGTCAAAAAGTGGTCGCGAGTACAGGGTGCCGTCTAAACCTGCGAAGCGAACGGTTGTGGAACCGAAGAAATCTGTAGCGGTTTCCCAAGCATCTTTTGTGTTGAAGCCTTGTTTTATGAGGTTTGCCAGCAAATCTTCGTAGAGGTTTTTTAGGGTTGAGAACCTTTGTTCGTAGTCTGTGACTTGTCTGGTTGCTCCTTGCTTCAGGGTGTCGCATGTGCGTTTTACTGTGTCACTCAGTGAAGGCGTTGTCACTTGTTTTTTCACCAGTTTTCTGTTCATTTTGAGAGATAAAAAGGATTGTTGACATGTAAACGCTTAAAGTTCGTTGTTAACGGGATAAAGTAACTTGCTGAGGGAACATGTTTTTGTTACTGGTTGTATTATTGTCTATTCTGGAAATTGGATGCATAATATTTATATGTCGTTAGTGATATCTTCAGCGATATCGCTGGTGACATTATGGTCGAGAGATGGACGAAACGCGCAACCGGCGTACCAAGAGGACTCCTACGTTTTTTAGTCCTAAATATGCTAGCCAAGAAACCCATGTCAGGCGTAGAAATCGTCGACATAATCGATAAAGAAACTGGTGGACGATGGATACCAAGCTCAGGCTCAGTCTACCCGCTTTTAGCTTCACTACATAACAAAGGCTTTACCAGCGAGATGCCCAGTGAGGAACCAGGTATTAAACGATATACGCTTACAGATAAAGGAAAAGCGCTATTTGAAAAACACATAGCCTTTGGACAAAAAATGTTGAGCAAACTGGAATTCCTTATACCTCTACTTATTGGAAGGTTCCAGTTCGATCCGAACGACGAAAAAATTCTAGCAAACACAAGGGAACCAGCACAGAGGGTTGTCAGTACGTTTCTAGGCCTTCGTGCAGAAAGGAATTATCGGATAACTGAGCAGGATTCAACGGAAATCGAAAGAATTCTGGCCAGATGTGCTGATGATCTTGAGAAGGTAGTGCAGGGAATACGCGAGAAAAATCACACAAAACAAAAACAGCAAACTCAAATCAGTCAGGTTTAGACAGCGTTGAAAGAAGAGATGTTTAGAATATGGGTATAAAATCGAGTTTCATGATAGCAGCAAGATCCTTGATGAGAAGGAAAACAAAAAACCTCAGCGCAATTCTAGCTGTAACCCTCGGCGTTACGTTGCTGGTCGGTATTCAAATTACGACTGACACACTGGAAAACGCATTTCTCACAAGTCTACTTCAAAATGAAGGAGAAGTTGATTTCAAGGTATCTAACTCTACTACTACTGGCTACCTAACTGCGGGTGACAAAGAAACAATAACCGATATAGCTCCATCGGCCGTTGGAATAATGCCTGAACTGACAATGCAGGTACCCGCGATGCTGGGTTCTCAGTATGACGATTCAGTTGAGCTTGCTGGAATTTCCACTAATTATCCACAAGCGTTCGGCTTGTTTTATGATTGGAAAACTGGAAATGAAATGGATCTTGACGCCCTTCTAGTGAGCAACACCAGCATACTTCTGTCAAGTAAACAAGCTAAAAAATTGGGACTCGATGAAGGAGCATCCTTACCGATATCATTAACAACTGAGTTCACTAACACCACAGGAATAGTTGTAGAGCCGCCGACAATTTCTTTAACTGATTGGACAGTGGAGCCAACAGCCGCCACTACTGATTATACATTGAACAGCAATCCAGATAGCCTGTCTCTTGAACTCGAACAGGTTGCTTACCCAGGCATGATGCCCAGTTTAGTTGCTCTTTTTAAAATGAATATTTCCATGCTCAGTTTGGCAGATTTTGATTATATCAATGTGACGGCTACGGGTACAAGCAACGTTCAAGTTTTGCTGCAGTTTTCTCTGGATGATGGAAGCAATTTTAATGTAACGAGTTTAGAAGACAAATCTCTGCCAGTGGATGTAGAGACACTGAATTCTCTTTCTTTTGATCTATCGCCTTATGCTGAAAGAATGCTAAGAGGAGACGCATTTCTTGTAGTCATTAGTGTAGATGGGATGCCAGCAAGCATCGAGATATCTGAAATTGCTTTTGAAACCTCCAAGCCTGTCATCTCGTATTCATCCAAAATCGAAAGAACAGAACTTGAAGTAGTTGGAATCTTTGATTCTAAACGTCCCGGAATAGGATCGCAGTATTCGGGGGCCGTACTCCGGTTAGAACACCTTCAACAGTGGTTGAGCCTTCAAGAGCGCGAAAAAGAACTCGACCGCGTGTCATCTTATTTGGTGGCGCTACAAACAAACCATTTCACCTCAGAAATTAGCGAAGAATACCTTCAAGAACAGGTAGACATAGTTGAAGCAGCTATCCCTGTAGCTGTAGATCCAGATACAGGGGATTCAGAGAAAATATATAGCGTTGACTCTGCACGATTGACCTTTTTCAGCGTCGCAGAGATTATCATGACTTTGCTATCCACAATCCTAACGGCGTTAGGGCTTCTAATCACAATAACAGGGGTTTTGCTTATCACAAACGTTCAACTCATGAACGTGGAAGACCGAGAATTCCAAACAGGTGTCATGAGGGCTGTTGGCGAAAACCGCCGAGGAATAACAATGTCCATGCTCATAGAAAACGTTTTCCAAGGAATACTGGGCGGCATATTCGGCTTAATCGGAGGCTTAGCCTTCGGGCAAACTGTCGCCAGTTACCTCGTAAGCTTGTTCGGTACAGGAGAACTCAGTGTACAGCCAATCATTTCGCAACAAGTTGTGATCTTCTCAGTAATATTTGGGGTAGCTCTAGGCATCATAACCGGTATATTACCCGCTTTAAGAGCCTCTCGGGTCAACATTGTAGAGGCGCTACGTGGAATTAAAGTTACTTTTGAAGAAAAATCCGGTCGCAATCTCGTGCTACTAGGGGTTTTAGCTATCGCAGGGGGCGTTTTTGTTCTTCTAATCAACGGCGTAATTGACAAAAGCTACGAAGGCATCTGGCTCGTTGAAGGATGGAACACCCTAGACGAATGGCGAAACATTTTGATCGGTGCAGGGTTACTGTTTTCCGGATTAGGCATAGTGCTTTCACGTTTCATCAGTCGTGTGAAGGCGTTAAACATCACTGCACTTGCAGTCTGGGGTGCACCCGTTTTCCTATTCGTGGTAGCTATGGGCGAGTGGATACCAGACATTTCTGGATTAGCCCCCGACATTCTAATAATCGGAGTGGCGGAAATAGTGATTGGCTCAGTTCTGTTAGTCTCAGTGAACCTGTCCCCACTAATGAGTGCGTTACGGACGTTTCTCGTTAAAATCAAAGGATTAAAAGGCGTAGGACAGATAGCTCCTGCATTGATCTCATCACATAAAACACGCTCTACACTGACTTTTGCCATCTTCGCCGTAATACTGACGTTGAATGTTACAGTTGCTACACTAGTACCTACAAACTTGAGCACAATAGTCGAAACTGAGCAAGATTCCAGAGGCATAGACCTCGTTGTATCTTTAAATATCCCTGAAGCAAACATAACCGGTCTTTCATACGTGGAAGAACTCTACAAACTCGACAACCACATAGTAGATGTGATTGGCTTCAAAACATACAAGTCACTTACAAATTACCAAAGCTATTTAGCTTTTGCTGACCCGTACTCTTCAGAATTCGATTATCAAACAGACCTGTTACCTTTGGGATACGGCGAGATCACCAGCGAACAAATCCGCGGGAACGCAACCGATTCGCTTGACTCAAATTGGCGCTACGACTTCTACCTGAGTAGTTTTCCCGATGACATCAACCAACCGCCTGTAGCCGATGTAACTGATGAACAGCTCAATGAAATGTCCAAACAAGCGTGGGACCTTTTCTTCGATAACTCATACACAATGGCGGCTTACAACGTTTCCTTGTCTGAAATCTTGTCAGAGGACAGGGACCTGGGCGACATAGACTTCACATCCTTCAGCGGATACGCAGGTTATGAACTAGAAGATGTGAACGTCTTGCGAGACGAAAACGACAGTGTCATAGAAAACCCTATTGTGTTCACTGACTCCTTCCTGCTACCTATAGGGATACAAGTGTGGATACCAATGAATAGTTCTGAAACTGGATTTCCTGTTTATCAAGCTTTTACCGTAGCAGGACGATTAGACTTTCAAAGAGCAGGAGGCTTTCCATTATCGTCCTTCAATTTTCTAGGAGGAGGCGACTTCAATTTTATGGACGCCTTAGGAAATATATACATGAACAAATACTGGGCTAACCAGACAAGTTTCTTGGCAGAAGCTAACGGTGTAACTTCCACATCAAAAGCCCCAAACCAATACAACAAGTTCCTCATAAAAACTACTTATGACATGGACGATCCACGGATCCAATCAATCGCCCAAGCAATAGAAGAATTCACGAACACAGACGATGAAGGCTACCGAAGCTTAGCTGAAGACAACTTCTATGTTGCAAGCACCACCGTGCTCTACTCAAGAATTGAGCAGTCGCTGGAAATGACCCAACGTGTAGTCTCATTCCTGCAGATATACGTCACGTTTGGCCTCGTCATTGGCGCAGTAGGCATGGCAGTAATATCTGTCCGCAACGTCTCAGAACGAAAACGGGAAATCGGCATGATGAGAGCAATCGGCTTCCCAAGAACCCAAGTCATGCTTTCTGTATTGCTGGAACTGGTAGTACTAGGCATAATCGGTTTGGCCATTGGAGTCGTTAACGGCGTGCTAATCAGTGTTGGCTTCGCAAACATGCAAGGTGCTACACTTGTAATTCCATGGAATGACATCGCCGTATACTTAGGCTTCATCACGGCGATTGCCATGGCCGCAGGTGCCGTTCCAGGATGGTTTGCGTCACGTATTCCGCCAGCCGAAGCATTGAGGTATGTGGGATAAGGAAGAAAAATGACGGTGATAACAGATATGAAAAACGAATATTCCAAGATTGAAGATAGAGAACCCTTATTGGTTATCTCGGGACTACACAAACGTTACAGTGAAGGTAAGTCAAATGAGGTTCACGCTATCCGAGGATTAGACCTCAGAGTCCAAAAAGGTGACATGATGGCTATTATGGGGCCGTCAGGCTGTGGGAAAACAACGCTCCTGAACATGATAGGGCATCTAGACCGCCGCTCGGAAGGAAAAATTATAATTGACAAGATAGATACTGGCAAGCTTTCAGACGGACAAATGACAGCGTTCCGTAGAGACAAAATCGGCTTCATATTCCAACTCTTCAATCTTTTCCCGTTTTTATCCGCTGTAGAAAACGTGGAAACTCCATTACTTCTACAGGGCGTGAAGGCAGGCGTAGCTCGCGAACAAGCAAAAATGCTTCTTAGAGAATTGGGAATGGGCGACAGACTGTATCACCTGCCGTCGGAGCTTTCTGGCGGTCAACAGCAACGGGTGGCTGTAGCTCGCGCTCTCGTCACGGAACCATCAATCATTCTCGGTGACGAACCCACAGGCGATTTGGACTCTACAACAAGCACTGACGTAATGAACTTGTTCCGTAGAATAAACAAACTCACCCGTCAAACGCTTGTGTTAGTTACTCACAACCGTTGGATTGCCGAGCAATGCGACTACATAGTCCATATGACGGACGGAAAAATCTCCCATGTTGAACAAGGTCCTTTCAAAACTGAAGAGGAATCAAAATGAAAGTCTACGCAGCTGGTCTGATAGACAAGTCATTAAGGGCGATTAACGCCAAGTTGCGACAGAAGCTTGTTTCAGACTGCCGAAAAACTTTGCATACTTCCAGAAAAACAATGTTTAGTCAGGAATTAAATTCGTTTATAGTGATATCTGGAGAAAAAACCGGCATTCCAGACCACAAAATTGTTGAAGAAATGGAAACAGGACGCGTTTACAAACGTTTCGCGAAATATTACACGACAAACGAGTCTAGACTGCACCAAGAGCTTAAAAACAATCAGGAACTACGGGAAACCTCAAAAATCGTTAAAGATTTCATAAAAGAGATTGACCCGAACCTTGTGAAACATTTTGGCTCTCAACTGAAGAAGATAATCAAAGAGCTACCGGCGAGCTACCGCGAAATTCAGTTAAAGAGCTACGTAACGCTGTGGGATTTCGTGGAGAATCAGCAGTACCGCTTTTTCCTTTCAGGGTTTGATTCAGCAGTTTTCGCTGGGTTAACCGATGAAGACAATGTAAACCTGGATGAACTGGTTGACAAGCTGCTTATAGCAAACTTTTTTGCGGTTTTTTTGAAGCCTACCATTACACGGCTGAAAGAGTTGGATCGCGTACTTGAAAGACTTAAACTTGGTGTTGAAGGAACACACTACAAAACAACTGATCCAAAGCTGCAGAAGAAGCTGGAACTGTTTTTCAGGATTTTAGCAGCAAAACTCAGTGCCTTACAGGACATAGATAACTTGATATCAAGGATTTTCAAGCTATTCAGCGTTCCACGCGACACATTGACCCCATATAACTTCACAAACGGCTCCATAGAATTAAACAAGGCACTCGCAGAGATGATATCAGACATCGAATATGGAGAAATGTTGCTAATTGAAGTCCATAGCAAACTACAAGAGTGTCAAATTCACCTCCGCGACTACTTAGACGCAAATAAAAACGGCGTAAAAACCATGAAATCAACCGCAGCATTCAAGAACGCGCTGTTACCTATGGCTGAGCTGAGCACGGACCTATTCGTTGAAGCTGAACTGCTGAAGATGTGGTCAGACTTTTTCGGTGCCGATATTCCCTACTTCGGGTTTAACAAACGGGTCTTTACAACGCAGAACATTGAGGTAACCGGCGTAGCAAAAGATAGCATCATCGCTGTGCGGGGGTTATCCAAAAACTACAATCTTGGGCGCACAACTGTTTATGCGTTGCGCGGTGTAAGCCTTGACGTGAAAGAAGGTGAGTTCGTAGCTATTGTGGGTAACTCTGGAGCGGGAAAAACAACGTTGCTGAATTGTATGGCAGGGCTTGACAGTCCAGACTACGGCGTAGTCCTCTTCCGTGGTAAAAACCTTCACAAAATGGATGATGCAGCCAAATCTAAAGTCCGGCTTTTGGAGATGGGGTTCATATTTCAAAGTTACGCTTTGCTGCCTCATTTCAACACTCGTGAAAACGTAGCGTTGCCCGCAGATTTAGCGGGGTTAAGCAATAACCTGAAGCAGCGTATTGAGAACCTTCTGATGGGGGTTGGTCTGATTAATCAGGCTAAGCAGTTCCCTGCTACATTAAGCGGTGGACAGATGCAGCGCGTAGCCATTGCCCGTGCTTTAACTAATGGTCCAGCAGTGATTTTTGCTGATGAGCCAACTGGCGACTTGGATTCTGGAACAGGCAAGCAAGTTATGGACTTACTCAAGGAATTTCACGAAGAAACAAAAACAACGATAATAGTCATCACTCACGAGCAAGACGTTGCTGACTATGCGCAAAGACAAATTGTAATAGAAGACGGCTTACTCGTATAGACCTCGTTGACTGGATAAAAAGACAAAAATAGCAGTCAACATAGAATTATCCGAAGACTTAAAGAAAGCCACAGTTGTATCCCAAACGCTTGCGGGGTTCCCCAAGCCTGGTATGGGGCAGGCCTGCTAAGTCTGTGGTCGAAAGGCCACGTGGGTTCGAATCCCACACCCCGCGCCACGGCATGAACACACCGC
>Ga0111168_106_pt1 | contig 19328 bp, 18 predicted proteins | sample DeeMarSeWOR28_12_FD_80261 | JGI IMG/M metagenome (GOLD analysis project Ga0111168, IMG submission 80261) | Crenarchaeota group-1 archaeon SG8-32-3 | reverse complement strand
CTGACTAATGGGAACAGGATTTTGCCGTTATGCTTTAGGTTTTTAAGCGGCAGTAAGTGATGGGCTGGGAAAGGTAGCGAGTCTAAATCTTCTATGAAGGGTCTGTCTGCATTGCGGGTGATTTTATCTTTGTTTCTGTATGTTATGCCTAACAGACCTCTGAGGTCAGATTGGTTCTGAAGGTTTTCGAGAAGTTCGACGAAGGTTTGTTCGCCTTCTCTTCGCACTACAATGTCTAAGCTTGGATGTTCATTGAGGGCGTTTTCATCCCAGAAAGTACCATGTGATCCACCAAGCAGGGTAACTGTTTGCGGTTGGGTTTGTTTTGCTATGGTAATTAGTTTCATGGCGGATTTATAGAGCAACGTTGTCGCTGTCACCCCGACTACTTCTGACGGTGTTCGTGCGATACGAGCACGAAAAGCTTCGTAAGTCAGCTTCTCCGCTTGGCAGTCAATTATTGTGACTTCGTGTCCCGCTTGCTCGGCAACCGCTCCCAAGTAAGCAATGCCTAAGGGGATAAATGGTGGATGTGAATGAGCGGTTGGTGGATAGGGCGGATTAACTAGGGTAATCTTCATTTCAGATGGCCTTTTTCTAGTGGAGAACTCTAACGTTGGATTAAATATATTGTTTTCTTAGATTTTCACAACGAATTTGGGGATTGGTGATAAGACCTTTTGTGAAGAAGGACCTAGGAGAGTTTTATATGCATGGCTCTGAGGGCGTATGCAGCAGATGTTTTCAGTCCAGACCTGCCGTAGGTTCCGCCTCTTCGCATCATTTTAAGCACGTATCTTGGTCGCAGGTAAAACTTTTGATGCGCCTTGTAGCGGATTTCGCGGATTCTTTCCATACTCAACTGAGGCGTCTCAAAAGTCGGAGTCCGTTACCCGCAACCAGCCATTCTTGACCACTTGCTCATACATCGGAGTCCCAGGATAAGGTGTCGCCACGTAGAAGCCTATGTCATCAGGGTTCAGAGAGTTGATGAAGTTTATTGTTTCCCAAGCGGTCTCTTCAGTTTCGCCTGGGAACCCAATAACTGCGCTTGCGATTGTCATTAAACCTACTTTCTGTGCGGTCTTGAAAGCTTGTCGTGTTTCTTCTAATTTGATTTTTTTGTTCATTTGGCAAAGAATTTTTTCTGAGCCAGATTCCACGCCGAACCATACGGTTATGCAGCCTGCGTTGTACATTGCTGTTAACAATTCTTCGTCAACCATGTCGACGCGCGTTTCGCAGTCCCAAGTGATGTTGAGTTTGCGAGCTTTGATATCTTCGCACATTTGTAATACGTGTTGACGGTTCACTGTGAATGCGTCATCGTAGAAGGTGAATTGGCTTTCGCCGTATTTGGTGTGAAGCTTTTCCATTTCGTCGACTACGTTCTTAGGGCTGCGCATACGGTAGCTTCTGCCGAACATGCGAACAGTACTGCAGAAATCACACCATTGAACACAGCCACGACTTGTAACTAGGGGGAAGATGGTTTTGCCCATACGGCGGAATGCTTCTAGGGGAAGTAGATGGTATGCGGGGGATGGAAGGGAGTCTAGGTCTTGCAGGAAGGGTCTGTCTTCGTTACGGATGATGTTTCCATCACTTGCACGAAATGTTGTGCCTAAGACTCCTGTGAAAGGTTTTTCTGCTGCCACCCGCTCTAGCAGTTCAAGAAAGGTTAGCTCGCCTTCGCGTCGTACAACTAAGTCTATGCTTGGAGATTCGTTGAGGGTGTTTTCGTCCCAGAAGCTTACGTGGCTTCCGCCAATCATGGTTGTGGCTTTTGGGTGTTGTTCTTTAGCGATTTCGAGAATTTTTTTGGCTGATTTGTAGAGGAGGGTGGTTGCAGTTATGCCTATGACATCTGGGTTTTGTTGGCTGATGCGTTGGCGGAAGGTATCGGGTGTTAGTTTTTCTGCTTGGCAGTCGATTACGCTTACTTCATGATCAGCTTTTTCGGCAACCGCTCCCAAGTAAGCAATGCCTAAGGGGATAAATGGTGGATGTGAATGAGCATTTTTCGGATAAGGAGGATTAATCAAGGTTACTTTCATAGCAGTCTAACCAGTCGCTGAGAAACCTATTATCTTGATTAATTATATAGTTTTCTAATTAGAATTAACGTGGAATTACTTCGTTGAAGAGGAAAAAGAATTGTGAATTTGCTTAGAAAAGCGACTTCCATCTGCTAACTAAGTCTATAACTTCATCTCCGCCGTAACCATCTAGCTCTGCCAGCACATTTGTGCTCTGCACTGCGGCTTTCTGGAAGTCTCGAATTCTCTGTGCAGTTTCGGCTAAGAAGATTATTCCATCAACACCTGTTCTGGCTATGCGAACCGCGACAGTTAACAGTTGTTCGGTTGTTGGAACTTGTTTTGGGTCGTCGTTTGGTCCGCGGACGTAAAGATTGGTGAACACTGGTTTTTTCAGTTTGCTTTTGAATGCTCTGGCTAACATTTCCCAGTACCATGGAGAAGGGTAAGCCTTAGAAAACATTGGAATCACGAAAACGTCAGCATACTCTGCTAAAGCATCGAAATCATATCCGAACCTTTCTCTGCCAAGTACTGGGTCAGGTAGCATGTTCACGTATAGAGGCTTACCTCCAATGCAGTCTTTCACTTCTTTCAAGAACTCGGTTACTGTCTGGGCTCTCCAGTCGTACCAGTTTAACCCGCTTTGCCGCCAGAGTTCCACGCAACGGGGGCACACACAAAATCCGTGGTCAGCGAAGTGCTGACTGCTTATGCTTATTCCCGGGGTCTGACGAGCGCAATCCTCGATTAGTGTGAGGTTGTACTCCCTGACTTCGGGGTTTGTCATGCACAAGACATCCCATCGGAGATTGTATTTCTTATTTCCAGGTTTTATTCCGTTAACTTTCGGAGCGGTCAGCCTTCGGAATGATGGTCCATCCTTTGAAACGGATATCCACTCTGGGTGTTTTTGTGCCATTGCGTTGTCTCCGAAAACAGCTATATTGGTGTACATTTTGGGATTAGGCTTTCCTACTGTTCCGGATTCTGGTTTGATGCGATAGAAGTTTATGTCAACGCCTTCAGCTGGTTCGGGTTGATATAGGAAGGTAGCAAATTTCAAGTTTCTCACCATTTTATTATGACTTTTGTACACGGAATAATTTGCAGGTTATTTAAGGTTTTCAGTTTTCATATTAGAAAGCGAGTTTTTCGTTATATTTATTGCAGGTATTGGTTAGCTTTCATTATGGATTCTTTCACGGCTTTTCTTGTACAGTATCCAACTAGCTGGCCAAGTTTTGAGGCGGGACCTCCGTAAATTATTGGTCCGCCTCGGTTTGTTTTCGCCACGATTATTGCATCTGTTATTGTGCCTGTAGCTACATCGCCTGAGTATCTGCTTTTGATATCTAGTTCCCAAATTGCCGCTGTCTTTGCTTCTGTTGCAGTGAGTACTGTGCTTACTAGGCAGCTTTCGGTTGGGTTTCCATCTATTATTATCATTATGTTTATTGTTCCCGGCATTTCTTCAACCGTCATGGTTTCGCCTGCGGTTTCGGCGTGAGAACAAGTGTTGCCTTCAGGGTCAACTGCTGTAGCAGCAACGGTTACTGTGAGGTCACCATGTTTCTTTGAAACCAAAGCGAACTTGTCTACTGCGGCAGCCGTTACCATCCCAACAAAATGATGTGAGATTCCGAGTTTTTTTGCGGAGTTGATTATGAGTTTTTGGGGGTTTTCGTGTAGTTTTCGGTCGCTGAGTTCCTCGGGTGTTTGTACATTGAGTATGGCTTTTGCTTTTTTGAAGCCGCCATTGTAGATGGCTGAGCTGACAGTGCTTAGTTCAATGTCGGAGATGAAAGCTAGCACGTTGTCTTTCAGAACAACTTTTCCAAAATTGCCTAAGAGAACTTGCTTCGTAAATTCATCCTCCTGTTACTTGTCTTTTGATTCGTTTTGATTTATAGTGATCGCTTTTAAGGGGCACAGGTTTGCGCAGACGCCGCATCTAGTGCATGATACGACATCGACGATTTGGGGTTTGTCGTCTGTACCTGCTTCCAAAACGCCGAATGGGCAAACACCAATACAGATAAGCCCGGAACAAGGAGAACATTTGGAGTAATCAATCAGAATAACTGAGTTGTGCTTCCCCATAGTGAGTCAACAATTAAATAAGTCGCTTGAATATATCTGTTGCGCGCTGAGTGGGCAGACATGAAAATAGGATTGGTCACGTACACTCCAGAGAAAGTTGACGGGTTTGACCTGCACGTGTACTATTCTAAACGGGCAGACGGCTCAGTTTTTCCAGCGGCAAAAGAAATGCAGAACGATATTACATGTTTCTGTGACGCTAAAGCCATAAGGGAAGACCCAAGCATAGTGGCGGTTTCAAAGAACGGATTGGCCTTGAGGAATAATAGGAAGATAAATGTGCCTTTTGATTTTGTTTGCCCTACAAACCCTGAATATCGAGAGAAAGTTTTAGATTATGTTGAAGGCCTGAGTAGAGAAAACGTTGAAGGCGTGACTTTGAACCTTTACCATTTTCCAGAGGAAGAGTTCTGTGTGTGCCCGAGATGCGTGGAGTTGTGGCGGCAAAGCGGACTGAACTGGACAGAATGGAGAGCACAAGAGATAACAGGATTCCTCAGAGAAGCGAGGAGCTTGGTGAAAGGCGCGTTTGCGGTGGAGATGTTTCCCGACCCAGTGCTTGCCAAAGAACGGTTCGGCATAGACTTCGACCACATAGCTGAACTTGTGGATTACTTCCATGTTCCGCTGTCTTCGAGGGATTACTTGACGAATTACTGGGCAGATACGCTAGCAAGAGATTTCCTCAAGACTTTGAAGAAACCTGTGGTTGTGGAGCTCAGCGCCGAAATGCCAACTGACGAGAAACTGGATGCGCTACTGAAAACTGTGGCGTACTTGAGCAGACACAAACTGATGAGCGTATTGCTGCTGGTACATGACTCGGCAAACGCGAAACAAGTTTGCAGGTACGCAGTACACAAAGGCGACTTCCGAGAATGGCTCAAGAAATGCGAATTCACCGAAATGATGCGAATAGTTGACAACTGGGCTAAGCTCTACTGACTAGTCGCGCTAGGAAAAAACCATACCTCTATAGGTTTCTAGAATGACCCAGTAATAGAATCTAAATATGACGGGCTGATGGGGACTGCTCAATAAAGAGCACTATCTTTTCAGAGATTTTCGGTATTTCGCGAGTTTCTGCATATCGAAGTCTATAGTCATCACTGAGTCTTTGACTACGTCTGCGGCTTCTTGTTCTATGCCCCATGGGGTGATGAAGGCACTTCTTCCGCCTCTAGCGATTGAGCTTACGTTACCCGCTTTCACGACATAGATGCCATTGTCCGTGGCAAGCTTCTCGGTAAGTGGATGACCTTTCACGTGCGGGTGCGTACCCATGGCGGCTACGGGCAGGAACACGAGTTCCGCGCCCAAATCAACAACCGCTTTTATGGTGGGTGGGTCGAACATGTCGGCGCAGACGAGCATGCCGACTTTGCAGTGATCTGTTGTGAACACGGCTGGCTTCTCTCCGCGGCTTACACCTGCTTTCAACTCAGCGTTGATTGGGTTTCTTTTCCAGTATTTTCCGAGGAGCTTACCATTTCGCCATAGTGTACTTGTGTTGTAGAATTTGCCTTTGTCTTCTTCGAGTATGGTGCCGCCTAAGAGGTAGATATCTTGGAGTTCTTCGCTGATTTCTCTGAGGAAGCGCGTTGTCTTGTTGTATGTTTCTTTGCTGATTTTTTCTGCAGAGTTAAAGTGTTCCATGTTGTTTGGAACAGAGAAGTATTCTGGAAGCGCGATAAACTCGGGTTTTTGCTGAGCAGCTTTGCGAATTGCTGTGGTGGCTGCTTCTAGGCTTCCTTTTAGGGAGTCGCGGACTTTCATGTGAATTAAACTTACCTTCAAACCCTTCACCTTATAGCGCGTGTTATACAGTTTGCTATATAGATCTTCAGTAAGAACGGAGCCTGAAAACTTTTAAACTTAACTGCTTTACAAGAAAATGTCGAAAAGCATATATTCGGCATGCATGTTCAGTATTTTCTGCAGTTTTCATACATATGTTTACTTTTTTTCGGCTTTTATATGCATACGGATAGATTTAAATACGGCGAAACGGCAAACAATGTTAATCACGAGGGAAAAAACGTGACATTAGATCCACAAGAATACACTAAGCTTTTGCCGGAAGTTCGAGTGTTAGTGAACAAGGTTGTACAAAAAAACATGGGCGACTCCATGATGTTTTCAGCTGGAACAGACACGCAAATCATAATCGCCGAAGTAACAAAGTACAAACCTGACCTCCCCTGTTTGACAATGCATTTCAAGCATGGAAACCCAAAAGACACTGAATACGTTAAGAAAATGGTTGCTTTTCTGAAGCTCAACCATGAAACCCACATGTTCGGCAAAGAAGAAGTCCTCAGCAACGCCCCAAAAGTCGTAAAAGCCCTGAAAAAGTACGATCCTATGGAAATCAGAAATAGCATGCCCGTCTACATAGGCTTAACACTTCTCAAAGAAAAAGGCTACAAGAGCGTTCTTACGGGCGACGCATTAGACGAGCTTTTCGGGTACCCATGGCAGTTCCACCTATCCGAAGAGGAATTCGCACAAAAACAGAAAGAAATGTGGGCGGAAATGGGCTTCTCATCCTTATCCATGGCAGATTCTCTCGGAATGAACATAAAAGCACCATACATGGACGTCGAATTCATGGACTGGGCTAAAAAGCTGCCAATCAAATTCAAGATTAACATGCACGAAGGCGTGAAATACGGTAAATGGATAATGAGAAAAGCGTACGAAGGTATAATCCCGAAAGACGTCATATGGCGATCGAAAGCGCCCTTAGAAGCGGGAACAGGCACCGAAGTGCTACGCACATACTTTGACGACATGATTCAAGACCCCGAATTCGAGGAGAAAAAACAGAAGATACTCGCAGAAGACGACGTGAAAATACAAGATAAAGAGCAACTACTTTACTACGAGCACTTTAGAAAAATCTTCGGTAAACCCAAGGACGTCTACCCTGACAATGGCGGAATCCAATGCCCATACTGCAAAAGCTACATAAAAACAAAAATCCAGTTCTGCAAAATATGCGGAGCATACCCAATCTAAAACCATCCCCTTCTTCCTTATTTTCCAGCTTCAAACAGTCACCTCCAACGCGAGCAAATCATTTTTCTTTAGAAAGACTTAATTCCGTATTCAGTGGACGATTCCAGTAGGAGCCGCACAATTTTGGCTAGGCTGTCTGAACTCAAGTTTGCAATGGGAACCTCCATATTCATAGCGTCATTTATATTCGGCGCTTTCCTCATAGGGATACTGTATCTTTTCCAGTTTGACCTAGTAACAGGCTTGATAATTGGCTTGGCAGGCACAGGCTTATTCATCGTGTTCCAGTACCTGATAGGCGCGGTCATAATCACAGCCACCACAAGGCTGCATTACCTTAAACCAGGGGAAAACCCGTGGTTTGAAACCACTGTTAAAGAGTTCACAGCAAAAAGCAATATGCCTATGGCTAGGCTTGCTATAGTTCCCAATAAGACACCTAACGCATTTGTTTTCGGCAGAACCTCCAGCAGTGTCACACTAGCCTTGCATGAAGGACTGTTAACCAGCCTGAATAAGGATGAAGTTAGAAGCGTAATCGCACACGAGCTGGGTCACATCAAGCACAAGGATTACATCGTGATGACCTTGCTTTCCGCGTTACCCTTGATAGCATATATTGTAGCACAGACGATGTTCAGAGCAGCCATGTGGGGATCATACTCCAGACGAAGAAGAGACGACGGGGGAAACGCGGGGTTAGCGCTTGTAGCAGTGGGCATAGTCTCCTTCATAGTTTACATAATATCCTTCCTAAGCGTGATGCGGCTCAGCCGACTACGCGAACATTATGCGGACGCGTACTCTGCATACGTAACAGGTTCTCCGAAGAGCCTGCAAAGCGCGCTTTCAAAAATCACTTACGGGTTATCCATTGCGCCGCCAGCATCGTCTGAAGCCCGAGCTTTCTACATTGAAGATCCAACAATTGCGAAGCAGGAAATCAGCACGCTAATGAAGAAAAAGCAGGAATACGACTTGGACAAGGACGGTGTTTTAGACGAGCGCGAACTGCAACAGGCAATGGAGAGAGAAGCAAAATCCACATGGAACCAACTCAACAAATTGTTTGCGACGCACCCGCCCACGTTCAAACGGATACTGTTATTGCGCGAGATAGAAGAAGAAATGAAGACGGGAAGGTACACAACAGACCGTGTCTACGCTCACATTTAGGAAATCTAATGTAACATTTTTTTGCTCATAGAAACGAAGGCTAAGATGGAAAAGAGAACTGCTCAATGGAGTTTAAGCTTCTCGAAGTAAACGAGTAGACCTAAGCCTATGACCATTGCTAACGCACCACAGAAAAACAGCATCGCACGCCGTCAAAGAATCTAAACCCCTATTTAATAGGGGCAGACTTTTCCACGCACCAGAGAACCCACTGGTCCGAAGCGACACCAACACTCAAAGCAAACTGTTCAAAACTCCATGTATCACCGCGCGTAGAAAGCTTTAAATACGCTATCACGTTGTCGTTGTTGTTTTTCGAGAGGGGAATGTGTTTGCAGAGATTGGGTAAAGTACTTCATGTGACTCCTTCTCAGAACATCATAGTTAAAACGGATAAAACCCCGAAAATCGGATCGGCAGTCATCAACGAAAAAATGAAGGTTGTTGGGAAAATTTTCGATGTAATAGGCCCATTATCTTCGCCGTATGTGATAGTGAGACCAGCAACGAATGAACCCAAAAAACTAACCGATAAAAAGTTGTACCTGCTTCTCTCGAAAAAAGGACGGAGCAAAAGAGAATGAGTGAAGATAACAAGCCGCATAAACATGGAGAACCGTCATCATCAGCGCAACGTGTTGAATCATTTAAAGTCCAATCATGCCCAGAATGCGGCAGCACCAGACTAATGCGCGATTACGAATGCGCCGAAATAGTTTGCATGGATTGTGGCTTCGTAGTAGCAGCCAAAATAGCTGATAGAGGACCAGAATGGAGAGCTTTCGACGATGAACAAAGATCAAAGAGAACAAGGGTTGGCGCTCCTTTAACATACACTATTCACGATAAAGGTTTATCAACAACAATTGATTGGCACGACCGCGATGTATATGGTAAAAGCCTCTCACCTGGTCAAAAAGCGCAGGTGTACCGCCTCAGAAAATGGCAACGCCGCATAAGAGTTTCAGACGCCACAGAACGCAACTTAGCTTTTGCCTTATCCGAAATCACAAAAATCTCTAATAATTTGAACCTTCCCAAAAACATACTTGAAACCGCCTCAGTCATTTACAGAAAAGCGGTGAAGGAGAGACTAATACGCGGCAGATCGATTCAGGGTGTAACTTCAGCAGCCATTTACTTGGCTTGCAGACAATGCGCATTGCCAAGAACCTTAGATGAGATATCTCAGGCGTCAACTGTGAACAAGAAAGAAATTGGTCGCAGTTACCGATTTCTAATTAAAGAGCTTGACTATTCTATTCCGCCACTTAGACCTAGCCAGTACATAACAAAGTTCTCCAATCAACTGACAATGCAGGGGAAAGTCGAAGAAATCGCCCATAAAATTTTGGCAGCTGCAAAAGAACTTAAACTTACTTCAGGTCGTGGTCCAACTGGAATTGCCGCAGCTGCTAGCTATGTCGCTTCTGTTTTAACAGGTGAAAGAAAAACGCAGAGGGAGATAGCAGAGATCGCGCAGGTAACTGAAGTTACAATTCGAAATCGCTACAAAGAACTCGTTGAAAGACTAATGTTCCAAATCAGTATTTGATTACACGACCTCTTCCTTTTCAGTTTTCTTTAACATTTTCCAGCGTAGATGTCGGCTCATAATGCAAAGTGCGATAGCCGGATCTCAAGAAACAATCCCTACTGATATCCCACAAACTTGAGTGCGAAGGTTCATCGTTGGTTGACTGCCCAAAATGCGGAACAAAATTATCTACCGCTGTTAAATAGTGGACTGCAAAACCTTTGAAATCCAGCGCGAGAGAGAATATGCAAGAATTCAAAGCTGGAATTTCCGATTGCCCAAAATGCAATTTCAAGTTCAAGTTAAAAGTGGATGGAAAGGCAAAACCTGGGGAAACAAACGTTAACGATCTCGTTTCAAAACTTAAGGAGATATATGAAGGTCTCCTGCAGACACTGCGGACGTTGCGAAAAAAGATAGATAAATTAGAAACGGAGCGGGCGAGTTTGTTTGTGGAAATTGAAAAGCCTAAAGAAAGTGGCGGAATCGCGAGCCAACGCACTCGAGATTGAAGTGAAACAATTGCAGGAAGAGCTATAGACGCTAAGAGATCTCTTAGGCGTCAAAGAAGAACAGATTAGCTGTTTTTCAAGTATAATCTTGATTAATAATACAGCTATTTTTTTAAGCAGGTATGTCGTTAATCTTAAGTTATGCCCTATCACTTTACCTTCGACCTTTCAAAAGTTCCACGCTTCTTCTTCTCAGAGATTGCTAGGGTCAGCTACCAAAAGGGCATGCACAAAACACTTCTCAACACTCTTAGAGATATAATTAAAAACTTTAGAATACAAGAAGCCACGGGACTAAATCTCTCAGACGCAATTATTCTCCTCCAAGACTTCATCGACCTGCAAGCCGTGAACCTCATAGAGAGACGAAAGTTCATAAAATCGCAGAAGAGAGCGCTTTTGCTTCCTCATTGTTCCAGAAAATATATGGATAGCCGATGTAAAGCATTCTTTGACGCGAGCATTCCTTCCTACACATGCGCGCATTGTTCCAAAGACTGTTTAGTTAACAAAGCAGACCATTTCGCCAAGAAAAAAGGATATGACGTTTATGTGGTCCCGGGCGGCTCATGTATTTTAAAAATCCTGAAAGAGCACCCATATGAGGGCGTTGTTGGAGTTGCTTGTGGCGAAGAGGTAAAAATGGGTGTAGCTGCCTTGGAAAGCACGGACGTAGCTGTACAAGTCATACCTCTGATAAAGAACGGGTGTGCAAACACAGCTTTCAACATGGAAACTTTAGTGAATGTTCTTTGAGCCAAGCACTTTTACTTTACAAGCTCTCTTTTCTTCCATCTGAGATTCTTGCTTTTGCATTTTCTACATTTTGATGCAGTTGCGGCGTTTCTAACCCCACAGTCCCTGCAGATTTTCATGTGCAGCCTATGCTTTTGTGCAATAGACTTCTTTATTGGGTCTAATATTGGCATTTGGGGACCTCTATTTTAGTGCTAAGACTCAGATGGCGCTCTTTCAGATATACCTTTTGTCTCAAGACCGCTAAAGTTGGCACTCTACCCTGTGGAAAAGATTATGCCGCTATTGCAGAGGTCAGATATTCGGTTGATTTCATAAGTTAAGCGCTACTATGCTTTCACGGGACCTCACGTAATAAACCCGAAAATCCCAAGGAAACAACGAGTGAAAACGCGAGAACTTACAGAAATCTTTAGATAGTTAAATCGTCTCTGGTAACACTAATGCCAGCATCAAAATTTCCATCCAGAAAATTCGTCTCCGTTGACCCAAGCAAATGCACAGGTTGCGGGATCTGCGAGTACGCTTGCGCTCTCGAAAAAGAGGGGGACACCTATAACCCCATACGTTCACGAATTCGTGTCGTCCGTATGACTCCACTGTTCAATTTTGCTCTCGCGTGTAGGTTCTGTGAAGATGCTAAATGCGTGACTGCGTGTCCAGAAGATGCTTTGTCTCAATGTGAAGAAACTGGCATTATAATGGTAAAAGAAAAGAAATGCAAAGGCTGCGACTGGTGCATACAAGCCTGTCCACACGGAGGCATTACGATTCACTCTGACACGGGCATAGCCATAACATGCGACCTCTGCGACGGTGAGCCAAAATGTATTGAATCCTGCCCAGAAGAAGCCTTGGACCTCGTATGCACAGACGAAGAAGCTGAAAAAAGGTTCAATGATACTCTCGAAAAGCTTCCAGCAGAAACTGAACGCTTAACCAACATTGTTAAGAACAAAGATTGGAAACCCTTGCTTGCAGAAGCTGAAGAGAGATCAATGAGAGTCAACGAAAAACTCGAAGATTTAAACAAAAAAGCAAACGCCAAAAGACAAAAATAAGATTACTTCACCAATCCATAACCACTTTTCGAGTTTTATAGTTGCATACTGCTAAGCAGTCTTTTCTTCGCATCCTCTCAAAAGCTGGTCTATATCTTTACCGTTTTGTTCGCCCACATATCCACCTTCCATAACGAAGAATGCGTTTTTCTCTAACGCGGCGATCCGCTTGCCTATTTTTCGGTAGCTGTTTTCTTTTAAGCCAAGAGATGCTAAGTCTTTAAAGTGTGCATCAAGCCCCACTGATATAGCTACCACCTCAAACTTGTCCACGTTAATCATTCCTAACGCTTCGTCAAGAGTTTCCAGATACCTCTGTTCGCCGCAATCAGCTGGCAAAGGAAAGTTCAGGCAGTTTCCCTCGGAATATTCGCCTGTGCCTGGGTAATGGGGATAACGATGCAGTGAAACGTAAACTACTTTCTTGTCGCCTTGGAAAATCTCCTGTGTGCCGTTCCCATGATGTCCGTCAATATCTAAAATCAAAGCTGGCTTGTTAAGGGCTTTTACAGCTATTGCAACATTATTCAGATAGCAGAATCCTCGTGTATAAACACCTAAAGCTGCACCATTTCTTCCAACATGATGTCCAGGAGGCCTCATTAGCGAAAAACCATTAATTTTAGCTGCCAATATTGCGCCTCCAGCTGAAAGACGTGCGTGCTCGTAAATATTGTCATAAGCTGGCGTGTCGGGGTCTTCAACTAAGCCTTTCTTAAGGTTCCAGACGTAATCGGAATCATGTGCTCTTAGCACGTCTTCTTCAGATGCGGGGTTGGGCTCTATGAACTCGTAGTTTTTTGCCTTTAAAACTTCGTAAGCCATTTTCAGTCTTTGAGGCCCTTCGATGTGCCAACCGCCGTAGTTTAGGCTTTTTTCTGAAAAAATTATTTTCGTTTTCATTCCAACTGCATCCATACATAGATAAACAACGTTTTTCAAATTAAAATAGCGCTTCCTCTTAAAGGTTTAGCGCGTCCAAAAATATGGAGAAAAACGTGGATGATTTCGGAAAATCCATTCGCCAAGTTTCGCGAGGAATGTGAAACCGCGTTAGCGTATGCTTTGAAGAAGACGCTTCCAGAGATTAGAGTTGAGGCATTGTCTTTGAGTAAGCCTCCAAACATTGATTTTGGGCAGCTTGCTTCGTCTCTGTGTTTTGAGCTTGCAAAGAAGCTTAAACAGAAACCCATTGCCTTGGCTGAGCGTTTAGTCTCTGCGATGCCTATATCTGATTTTTCGCTTATTGAAAAGACTATTGCTGCTGGCGGAGGCTACGTTAACTTTTACGCGGATTTCCGCAAGTTTTCTGATTTGACGCTTTCATCTGTTGGGCAATTGAATTCTAAGTATGGCTTTGTTAGAACAGATAATCCTGTTAGAGTGATTGTTGAGCACACCAGCGTTAACCCGCTTCACCCCATCCATATAGGACAAGCTAGAAATCCAATGTTAGGCGACGCTTTAGCTCGTATACTCGAGTGTAGGGGGCATATTGTTTCTCGTCACTATTACATCGACGACGTGGGGCGGCAATCTTCGGTTGTTGCCTACGGATACTTGAAGCTGGGTAAGCCAAAGCCTGATGAAAAAGCGGATCGTTTTGTAGGCAAGATTTATACTGTTACTTGCTGTTTAATTGAGCTTAACCGTTTAAAAAGAGAATTTGAATTAGCAAAAGCAGCTTTACTTTCTGACGAAGCGGCGAAAATCAATAAGAGACTTGCCGAGTGGACGTCCATAGCTGCAGAGCTTGAAGAGAAAATTCCGACACTTTTTGGAAAGCTTTTGGCGAAAATTGGCGAAGATGAGAATCCTGAGGAAGAGATAAACCAGCTTAACCGTGCTTACGAGGATGGAGAACCTGAGGCTAAGAATCTCATAAGAGAAGTAAGTGAGCTTTGTATTCAAGGTTTCAGGGAAACCCAACACCGTGTGGAGGTTCAGTATGATTCTTGGGATTGGGAAAGCGACTTCGTGTGGAGCAACCGGGTCTCCAAGGTTCTTCAGAAACTGAAAACGTCACCTTTCGTTTACACTGAAGACGGAGTTTTGGAGTTTGACGCTGAAAAAGTAGTATGCACCTTAAAACTCAAAGGCAAAATGGGTTTGAGAGAGAATTATGAGGTCCCACCTTTAACGCTTGTGCGTGCTGACGGTACAACGCTTTACACTACGCGTGATGTTGCTTATACCTTGTGGAAATTTGACCGCGCAGACAGAGTGGTAAATGTCATTGGTATGGAGCAGTCGCTGGCGCAGTTGCAGCTGAAATTAGTTTTGTATGCTTTGGGATATAGCAGGTACGCTGACAACTTTGTTCATTTTGCTTACAACCTCATCACTCTTCCCGGCTATAAAATGTCCAGTCGGCGGGGTCGCTACATCAGTTTCGACGAAGTTCTCGACGAAGCGGTTGAACGAGCTTACGAAGAGGTTTTGAAACGTTCTCCTCAATTACCAGAGGATGAAAAGCGGGATATCGCTAACTTCGTGGGTATTGGTGCTGTTCGTTACGCGCTTGTTGATGTTGACCCGTCTAAGCCTGTTATTTTCACTTGGGACAGGGTGCTGAACTTTGAAACTAACAGTGCACCGTACGTGCAGTATACGCATGCTAGAGCTTGCAGTATCTTGCGTAAAGCGAGCAGGAAACCTAGAAATGCAGATTTCGGGCTTTTGAAGGAGAAGCTGGAGCGTGAGTTGGTTTTGACTGTTGCTAGTTTTCCAGACACGTTTATCGCAGCTACAGAATATCTTAAACCCAATTTAATCGCCGATTTTGCTAATGCTTTGGCTGACAAGTTTAACACGTTCTACAACGCGTTGCCAGTCATAAAAGCTGAACCAAAAGAGCTTAGCGACGCGAGGATCGCTTTGACGGATGCTGTGCGGATAGTGCTTCATAATGCTCTGAGCTTAATTGGAGTGGTGGCACCAGAAAAAATGTAATCTAGAGAAGACCACCACAACAAAAACCCAAATAGAACTTGGATATTTTAGGAAAAAGTTATAGAGCAGACAGACATTAAGCCTTCTCTATTAACGGTCATTAGAGGTTTAAGATTTGCCAGAAATCCGTGTAGCACTCGTAGGCGTTGGCAACAGCGCATCCGCATTAATCCAAGGAACACAGTATTATAAAGACGCAAAAGAAAACACCACCGTGCCAGGGCTTATGCATGTTAACTTCGGCGGTTATCACATACGAGACATGAAGTTCGTTGCCGCCTTTGAAGTGAACAAAGATAAGATCGGGAAAGACCTGTCCGAAGCGATATTTACCAAACCTAATTGTGTCGTTAAAATCGCGGATGTCCCACACTTGAACGTGAAGGTGTCTTCTGCTCCAATCATGGACGGCGTAGCGCCACACATGCGGGAAGTCTTCAACGTCTACGACGAAAAAGCAGAAGGCAGCACCGATGTAGTCCAAGTCCTGAAAGACACAAAAGCCCAAGTGCTTGTAAACTACTTGCCTGTTGGAAGCCGCGAAGCAACACGTTTCTACGCGCAATGCGCTATGGATGCAGGCTGCGCTTTCGTAAACTGCATGCCCGAGTTCATTGCCTCAAACAAGGACTGGGCTGAAAAATTCGAGCATGCTGGTTTGCCCGTGCTTGGAGACGATATAAAAAGCCAAGTTGGAGCAACCATACTGCATAGGAGCCTTGTGCGGCTTTGCTTGGACCGCGGCGTCATAGTTGACGAGACGTACCAGCTTAACCTGGGTGGAGACACGGACTTCTTGAACATGACTGTGGAAGAGAGGTTGAAAACAAAGCGAGTTAGCAAGACCGAGGCGGTTACAAGCCTTGTGCCGTACGAGTTGCCCACTAGAATCGGTCCTTCAGACTACGTTCATTTCCTAAATAACAAGAAGATATGTTACATAACGCTTAAGGGCCGAAAATTCGGCGACCGCCCCATAACGATAAACGCTAAACTTGAAGTTGAAGACTCACCCAACAGCGGCGGTGTAGTCATAGACCTGATACGAGCCGCGAAAATAGCCTTGGACAGGAAAATAACTGGTTCGTTGTTGAGTATGTCTTCCTACGCGTTTAAGCATCCGCCGATTCAGGTGCCTGATCCACAGGCGCGACAGTGGACAGAGGACTGGATTGCAGGCAAAAGAGATAGGTGAACTTGCTAAATAGTCCTTGCAAAAGGGGAAAGACGTCATTAAAACTTTTAAGCGTTGAGCTTCCCACTTTACTAACAATTTAGAGGGATGTATGCATGGTGAAAGTGGAGAATTTTGAAGTGCCTGAAGGGCTATACTACTCGAACGATTTTGCATGGGTTAAGGTAGAAGGAGACAAGGTGCGTATGGGCATAACTGACTACGCGCAAAAGCAGCTGCGGGAGATAGTTTACGCTGAGTTGCCAGAAGCAGGAACAGAAGTTCAGCAGAACGAACCTTACGGTACACTGGAGTCGGTGAAAGCGGTATCCGACTTAGTTGCCGCCGTAAGCGGAACTGTGGAGGAAGTCAACTCGGAAGTCCAGTCGCAGCCAGAACTTCTGAATGAAGACCCGTACGTGAAAGGCTGGCTTGTGGTCGTTAAGCCTGCGAACCTGCAAGCTGAACTAGCTGATTTGATGAACTTCGACAAAGCGGTTGAATGGCACAAAAATCAAGGAAAATGAAGGAACCCTGATGGCTAGGCGAATAATCATTATTGGAGCCAACGCTGCAGGTGTGGAAGCGGCGTCGGCTGCGCGGAAGAAAGATCGTGCAGCTGAAATCACGCTGATAACACAGGAGAAAAACGCGGGGTATTCCCGATGTGGTTTACCCTTCGTTATAGGCGGACAGATACCCAGCTTCAAGGACTTGATTGTTTATCCTGCTGCTTACTTCCAAATGTTGAAGCTAAATTTAAAGACTGAAACAAAAGCGACTGCTATTAACACTGAAGAAAAGGTCGTCACCGTTATCGACAAGTCAGGCACCACCGAGTCGCTACAATACGACAGTCTGGTTATTGCTGCTGGCGCAGACGCCTTTATGCCCCCCATTAAGGGCTGTGAAAAGCAGGGAGTACTGAGCCTCCGCAATTTGGAAGATGGAGAAAAAATTCTTGAAGAAGTGCAGAGCGGAGCCAAATCAGCAGTGATTATGGGCGCTGGCTTGATTGGGCTTGAAACCGGTGTGGCTTTAATTGAGCGCGGTTTGAAAGTAACTATAGTTGAGATGCTGCCGCAGATTCTGCCTGCCATGCTTGACGCGGACATGGCGAAGATTGTTCAAGAGCATCTGCAGGAAAAGGGCATATGTATCCTCACAGGAAAACGTGTGGAAGAGTTTCTCGGCGACGATGAAGTGACAGGGATTATGGCTGGCGGCGAAAAGATAGAGGCTGATTTGTTCCTCAGCGCTTTCGGCGTGCGAGCCAACACTAAGCTAGCTATTGACGCAGGCATACCGCTCGGTGAAAGCAGAGCGATAAAAACAAACGGCAAAATGGAGACTGCCATAAAAGACGTCTACGCCGTTGGCGATTGTGCCGAAGTACCGAACCTGATTACACATAAGACTGTTTGTGCGCAGTTAGGAACCATAGCGGTCAGACATGGAAAAGTGGCAGGTGCAAACGCTGCTGGCGCCTACTCGCAGTTCCCCGGAGTCTTAGCTTCGGCAGTAACGCGGCTGTTCGAAACCGAAGCTGGAGTGACAGGTTTAACAGTTGCAGCAGCCAAGAATGCGGGAATCGAAGTGGTCACTGGAGCCATAAGCTCCAAAACGAAAGCAGACTACTATCCTGGTGCTTTGCCGATAAAAGTTAAGCTCGTCGTTGAAAAGGAGTCACAGCGCATAATAGGAGCCCAAATAGTAGGAGGTGAAGAAGTCACACAGCGCATAAACGCTTTGTCCTTTGCCATACAGAAGGGCATGACCGTGCGCGAGTTGGCTAAAGCAGACACGGCGTACGCGCCGCCGTTGAATGAGACTTGGGACCCAATGGTTTTAGCGGCTGAAATGATTCTGATGAAGCTCCGCTGAAAGTAAGCCTTCTTTTTTTCTTGTTTTAGTTTGTTTGCCAGCAGTATACGATATATATAAATTTCTTGCTTGTGTATTTTCAGTGAGTTTTAACACGTGTGGGTTCTCAACAGGTTCTTATGTGGGCTGTGAAGACCGCAAGAGACAGGGATTTGTGCGGAAAGGCACCTTTTACTATCTGAATGACGTGGAGTTATTTGCGTTCGTTTCGACACATATTTATTCCGACTTCAACAATCAAACAGGTGAGGGGAGAAATACAGCTATGCTGAAAAACGCTGTGAATGATTACGAGTTCCACGAAGACATGTCGGTAGAGGAGCTAGTCAAACAGATGGAGCAAGCATGGGGTTTCACCGCTGGGAAGCTCTCTGTGGGCGTAAACATCTTGGAGCGCATGTCCAAAGCCCAGAACTGTGTTAATTTTCTTTCTTTTACTGGAAACCTCGTGGCGACGGGTACGCGTGGCGTTTTTAAAGAGTTGGTGAAGCGGAAACTCGTTGATGTTGTTATCACGGCGTGTGGGACGCTGGACCATGATATGGCGAGGTGCTGGAGAAAATATTACAAGGGTTCCTTCATCATGAACGACGCTAAACTTCACGAGAAAGGCATAAACCGCCTAGGCAACGTGCTGGTTCCAAACGACAGTTACGGTACAATAATAGAAGAGAAAATTCAAGGTTTGCTGGAGAGCCTTTGGAAAAAGGGTATAAAAGAAGTTACAGGTAGCCAACTGTGCCGAGAAATAGGCTTACGCTGCTGCAATGACAGCTCAATTCTGTACTGGGCAGCCAAAAACGACATACCAGTCTTCGTTCCTGGAATGACTGATGGCGCTGTTGGTTATCAAACGTGGCTTTTCAGCCAAGACCACGACCTAAAACTTAATTTGCTGAAAGATGAGGGAGAATTAAGCGAATTAATTTTCACAGCGAAAAAAACTGGCGCGTTAATTGTCGGCGGAGGAATCTCGAAGCACCATACGATATGGTGGAACCAGTTCAAAGACGGTTTGGACTACGTTGTGTACGTGAGCACTGCTGACGAGTGGGACGGCAGCCTCTCCGGCGCGAGACCAAGAGAAGCGGTTTCATGGGGAAAAATAAGCGA
>Ga0111168_104_pt1 | contig 20081 bp, 22 predicted proteins | sample DeeMarSeWOR28_12_FD_80261 | JGI IMG/M metagenome (GOLD analysis project Ga0111168, IMG submission 80261) | Crenarchaeota group-1 archaeon SG8-32-3 | reverse complement strand
CATTATGGAGAAGCGATACGAAGCACACGCTTACGTGTTAGATTTCTTGCCGCATGGCAGACCAGGTTTTCGCGCCACTGGTCGGGCAGGTTACAGAGCGGGAGCTCTAATTCAGTGTGTGGGTGAAGAATTTTTCACTTTGTTGGAGGCATTAGTAAAAGAAGGAGTGATGCTTAAGCCTAATGACCGGGTATACGTGGGGAAGGATGCTCGGGAAGAGGTTACGTATATTATCGGGCGTGTCGGCTTTGACGAGTTGACAGCTGCTGCTAAAGCGGAGCTGCCAAGCGTAGTTAGCCGCATAGTTTTAAACCGTGAGAAGTGGTTTGTGAATTTTTTTAACACGGCGCGAGCTGTAACGCCGCGTATGCACGCGTTAGAGTTAGTGCCTGGAATAGGCAAGAAATATATGTGGCAGGTGATTAACCAGCGTGAGAAGAAGACATTTGATAGTTTTGATGATTTGCAGAAGCGAACTGAGTTGCCGAATCCTGTGAAGTTGGTTACGAAGCGTGTGCTTGAGGAGCTTGAAGGCGACAGCAAGTATCGGTTGTTCACTCGGGTTCATTAAGTCGTTGTGTGAAAGGCATTAGTGATGAGCGTTTCAGAAACGAAGCGGTTGCTTCGAGAGTTACGAATTATTCCGAACAAGCTTCTGGGACAAAATTTTATTGTTGAGCCTTCGATTTTTCCTAAATTAACCAATTATGCTTCACTAGGCAAGACGGAGGTGGTGTTGGATGCTGGCGCGGGTTTTGGGTTCTTGACTCGTTTTCTCGCGAAAAGATGCGAAAACGTTTTGGCGGTTGAAAAAGACCCCCGCGTCGCCATGGTGCTACGTGAAAATCTTAAGGGCTTAGCGAACGTGACGGTGATTGAAGGTGACGTGTTGAAGACGGCGGTTCCAAACTTCAACAAGGTGGTTTCGATTCCACCTTACCAGATTTCTTCGCGCCTGCTCCTGTGGCTTTTTGATAGAAATTTTTGCTGTGCAGTCTTGGTTTTACAGAAAGAGTTTGCAGAGCGTCTTGTGGCGGCTGTGGGAAGTGAGGAGTACGGATGGCTAACAGTTGCCACTTGCCAAAGCACAGAGGTTCAGCTTTTGGATTCGGTGCCCAATTTCATGTTCTATCCCCCGCCAGAAGTAGATTCCATTATAGTGCGCTTAACACCTTGGAAAACATCGCCTTTTGAGGTCAAGGACAAGGAGTTTTTCAGGCGAATGGTACGCTGGCTCTTCACGCAACGCAACAAGAAACTCAGCAACGCACTTTCACCCTTTATCAAAAGCGCATTCAAGATTAACAAAGAGGACGCGCAAAAAACAGCTTCCACTTTTTCGTTTGGCGAAAAGCGCGTGAGGGAATTGAAGCCTGAAACTTTTGGAGAGTTATCAAATGTCCTTATCCGCTAAACGAGTTTACTTCAGCGATTACTTTTTTGATGTTTGGGAGGATGTTTACGAGCCTGCTGAAGACTCGTTTCTCTTCGCTGAAAACCTCGAGGTGCAGAAAGCTGAAACTGTTCTCGATATGGGCACTGGATGTGGCATACTAGGCATAATCGCTGCTGAAAAGGCTAAAACCGTAGTGGCTGTTGACGTGAACCCGTTCGCTATTAGCTGTGCAAGAGAAAACGCGAATCTCAATGATGTGCAAAACAAGATGCGCTACCTACAAGGAGACCTGTTCATGCCATTAAGTGGACGATTCAAGTTTGATGTTGTGCTTTTTAATGCGCCTTACCTGCCCGTGAACAATGCGGAAACAGAGGCTTGGATTGAACGTGCTTGGGCTGGAGGCGCTACAGGCAGGCAAGTCATCAACCGCTTTATTTCCGAGATACCGAACCATCTGAAGAAGACTGGTCGTGTTTTTCTTATGCAGTCTACTTTGGCGGACGTGGATGAGTCCTTGCGTAGATTCGCGGCTTGTGGTATGAGCACAAGGGTTGTTGCGGAGTATGCCTTGCCGTTATTTGAGAAAATTAAACTCATAGAATCCCAAATTTGACTAATTTTTATCAATTAATATTCTTGGTGCACAAGCTATTATTAACGGTTTTTTGTACTTTCATGCGGTGTCCAGAATTGGAATCTGGAGAAGTTAATTACTCAACGAATATGACACAGCCCAAAAGCAACACTAAACTGATTGTAGTAATAGCCATTGTAGCTGTCGCCGTCGTTGTTGGCGCTTTACTCGTCAGCGCATTCATCTCGAGTCCTCAGTCCCAAGGTCAAGATGCCTGGCTGTTCAAAGGCGCATACGCAACATATGAAGGCTCAGCTTCGATTTCTGCTGAGGACCTTGGCAGCATTTTAGACATGTTAATGAGCATAGATTTCACTATACGACAAGAAATTGTTGACTTCAACGATACACACGCTTTAATTTCCACCTCCTTCCAAATGAGTTCTTCGTTCGGGGAATATGGTGGAGACACTGAGCAGAACGAAGAAAGCGCATGGGTTCCCCTATCAGAAATGGGCTTAATGACCGCATTCGAAGACGAAGACATAGACCTTACAAACAGCTATGAGTCCACCGTGAATATCGAAGGTCTAGGCACAAGAACCTGCATAGTTTACGAGTATGAAATCTCAGACGAGGGTCTAGCGCTGACTGTTTATGTCGACAAGGCAATTGAATGGCCATTGAAGATGACGATGAGCATGACAAACATAGAACTGCAAGATGGCGGCTTAGAATTAGACATAAACCTAGTAGAAACAAACATACCCGCGTTGCAATAACTCACCACCTATTTTTTTCCAGCCCAGCTTTAATGGTCTTTCTACGTTTTATGAAGCTTTCAGTAAAACATAGAAACAACAGCACAACAAAAGATCACGAAAATGTTTTCAATGCATCCTTTACGTTTCTAGACACATATACAAATCGCGCCGAAATAATATCATAACCCAAAAACAACAATATTTGCCGTCTGATAGACGTTAATTGCAGAAAATGCAGAGGGAATCTACCCGCAACAAACGTGGTTTCAGAAAAGTTTATGGTGGTATATAAAAAGGGTATAGCCTATTTTAAGCAAATCAGAAAATGTTTATACAGCTAAAATAGATGGTAACGTTTATTACCTGAGTTTGTCATTGCTAAAAGACGCGAAGCGGAAATAAAATGGGACACCGAAAAAAACACGCCCCGAAACATGGTTCACTTGCTTATTTACCTAGGAAACGCGCTAAAAAACCAGTCGCGCGAATCCGCTATTGGCCTAAACTTGAGGCGGATACACCTAGGCTTTTAGGCTTTACAGGTTACAAAGCGGGAATGACCTACGTTTTCACCATAGAAGACCGAAAACGCAGCCCAAACTTCGGCAAAGAGGTTGTGCGCCCCGCAACCGTAATAGAAACTCCCCCGATCCTAATAATTGGCATACGTACCTATACAAAAACCCTATACGGGCTTAGACACTTAACTGAAGCTTGGATGAAAGACCCACCAGCAGAACTCGACCGTGCGCTTGTCTTGCCAGATAACTTTGACACGGAAAAAATGCTCAAAAACCTATACAAAAACCTTGAAAAAACAGCCACTGTCCGTGTAATCACAGCAACACAACCCAAACAAACAAGCTTAGCCAAAAAGAAACCAGACATAACCGAAGTCCAAATCGGCGGTGCTACAATCCCGCAACAACTTGAATACGCAAAAACGCTCCTAGGCAAAACAGTAACCGCTGAAGAAGTCTTCAAAGAAGGACAACACACGGACATCGCCGCAGTAACCACAGGCAAAGGCTTCCAAGGCCCAGTCAAACGCTGGGGCGTAACCATACTCCAACACAAAGGACGAAAAACCAAACGCGGCGTCGCCACACTCGGCCCCTGGAAACCCGCCCATGTCATGTACTCAGTGCCACGCGCAGGACAAATGGGGTATCATCAACGCATAGAATACAACAAACGCATCCTCAAAATAGGCAAAGACGGCAAAGAAATAACCGTTAAAGGCGGCTACATACGCTATGGTCAACTGAAAGGACCATACATACTTATAGAAGGCAGTATACCCGGCACAGAAAAACGCGCCATACGCCTACGCCATCCAGCACGACCACCAAAAGAAACAACTGAAACACCCCCTCAAATCACGTACACATCACTAGAATCACCTCAAGGAAAATAACGGAGACAAACCGGTGCCAGCACAAAAAACAGTGAAAGTCTTTGACCTGCAAGGAAAAACCGTAGGCAAAACAACACTACCACACGTTTTCGAAACACCCTTAAGACCAGATGTCATAAAACGCGCTGTCCTCGCCATCCAATCCCGAAGGCTTCAACCACAAGGCCGTGACCCCATGGCAGGAAAGAAAACCAGCGCAGAATCACGTGGCACAGGAATGGGCATAGCAAGGATACCGCGAGTGAAAGGTGGAGGAGGAAGAGCGGCTTTAGCGCCTAGTACCGTTGGCGGAAGACAACCACACCCACCGAGATCTGAAAAGAAGATTGTAAAACGTATCTCTAAAAAAGAAGCACGTCTCGCTTTACGCTCGGCTATAGCAGCCACAGCCTTAAAAGAAAACGTAACTTCTCGAGGTCACGCAATCGGAGATGCCACTCAAATTCCCTTAATAGTCACAAGCTCAATTGAGGAGCTAACGAAAACCAAAGAAGTGGAAGAGGCGCTCACAAGCTTGGGTGTCATATCTGACATTAACCGCGTAAGAGCCAGCCGAAAAATCCGTGCTGGCAAAGGCAAACGCAGAGGCAGAAAAATGAAGCAAGCCGTAGGACCTCTTATCGTAGTGGCTGATAACAGAGGCTTAGTTAAAGCGGCAAGTAACCTTCCAGGCGTAGATGTTATAACAGTGAATAATCTTAACGCAGAGATGTTGGCGCCGGGAACGCATCCGGGCAGGTTGACGTTGTGGAGCAACGGCGCGATTGAACAATTGGATAAAATTTATGGTGGAGGAATAGGCGAATGATGGACCCTGCTGAGGTTATATTTTATCCGTTGATGACGGAAGCTGCCAGCCTCATGGTTGAAAAAGAAAATAAACTCATTTTCATAGTTAATGTTAAAGCTGGCAAAAGCGACGTGAAGAAAGCTGTTGAGCAGCTGTACGAAGTGGAAGTGGATAGAATCACTGTGCTCATAACTCCTCAGGGAGAAAAGAAAGCTTTCGTTAAGCTTAAACCAGAATATAAGGCGTCGGATGTCGCTATTAAACTTGGTATTTTGTAAAATTAAATTGAGGCTTTATTGATGGGTAAAAGAATTCGGGTTCAAAGACGCGGTCGCGGCGGCTCAACTTATAGAGCTTCAACTCACAAGAGAGTTGCTCCTGCAAAGTATCCGCCGACCATAACTCCTAAGGAAGTTATTGGGACTTCAATTAAAGGCGTTGTAGAAGCGCTTGTCCATGATCCTGGACGCGGAGCTCCTTTGGCTTTTGTGCGGTTCGAGAATGGTGAAACGTGTTATACTGTTACCCCTGAAGGGGTTTTTGAGGGTCAGGAAATTAGTTTGGGGGGAAAAGCTCCTGCGGACGTTGGCAACATTATTCCATTGGGAAAAATACCAGAGGGTACGATAGTTTGTAATCTTGAACTTCGACCAGGTGATGGGGGAAAGATGGCAAAATCTTCGGGTGCGTACGCTACTGTTGTGGGTCATACGCCTCAAGGCACGATGATTAAGTTGCCATCTGGCCGTACAAGATACATTAATGATAATTGCATGGCAACTGTAGGCGTGGTTTCTGGTGCTGGTAGGACCGAGAAGCCGTTTCTTAAGGCAGGAGAAAAGTTCCATCTGATGAAAGCGAAGGGACATAAATATCCGAGAACCCGTGGAAGAGCCATGATAGCTGCTGTGCACCCGTATGGCAGCAGCAAGAAGAGTGCACGGAAGGGAACAACAGTTTCTCATGGTGCACCGCCAGGACAGAAAGTTGGGTTGATTGGCGCTAGTGGAGCAGGACAGAAGAAGCGAAGAAAGAGGTAACAGAACGTTTATAGCGTTTAAAGAGTTTAGCGTTAGGTGAATAAAAATGCCGAAAGAATTCATGTACCGTGGTCACGATCTCAGCAGCTTACAAGGCATGTCAATGGACGAGTTCATTAATCTGCTTCCTTCAAGGCAAAGAAGAAGCCTTCAAAGAGGATTGACCCCTGAACAGCGGATACTGCTGGAGAAAATGCGAAAAGCCCAAGAAGCCGCCAAGAAAGGAGAAGACTCCACAATTAAAACTCATGTGCGCGACATGATTATTCTGCCAGAAATGGTTGGAGCAACAATTTCAGTTCACAATGGCAAAGAATTCGTTCCTGTACAAATCAAGCCAGAGATGATTGGGCACTACCTAGGCGAGTTCGCTATAACAAACAAGCCAGTCAGACACGGAACACCAGGAATTGGCGCATCACGATCTTCAATGTACGTTCCACTGAAATAAACTGTTTCTTTTTTTCAACTCTTTGCTAAAGCCTCTTACTATTATTTTCTGTTGTGCCGGTCGAAACTATGCCTCCTTATTTGAAGGCGGAAGGCATGTTATACTATTCTATAGGTCATTATAAATTGAAGTCTTAAGATGTTGAAGCCTCAGCCCCATTAGCTATCGTCACAATTCAGACGGCTCTTCATGCATCATTGGCTTCATGATTATATTGTTCTGGACGGGAAAATAAACTTGAAGGATGTTAAATAAGAATCGGAGATTATTTTGCTCTGACAATTTTGATTCTGTCTAGTATCTTCCAGTACTCGATTTCGGCGCCTACAGTTAGTTTGGCTTTTAGGTCTTCTTCTTCGGGAAAAGGCGCATCCACGTACTCGTAGGTTTCTAAGTCCATGATTTGGATGCCGCTTGGGTTAACTGAGAATACTTGACCAGGTCTTTTGTCGATCATGGGAACTTCAGCGCTGGCGTTGACTGGTTTAACTAAGCTTCTTTTGACCCCATCGAAGACGCCTATAGCAACTATCCTCGCTTTAGCTGCACCGTGTTTCCCAGGTTTTGATTTGGTGATATCAACTATGCGGCACGCTTCATCGTCTACGATCATATAGCCTCCAACACGCAAACTTCCAACATCAACTGGCTTGCTCATACACTCACCACATATCCAATTCTATTCAAAGCAATTTCAAACAACACCCATATATAGATTTAGGCATAATCTTTCGACCCTTTGTCTGCTCTCAGGGCCTGAGTTTTTTGCGCCTTCAGGACACCGCGCGCGGTTTATACAGTAAACGCTTAACTCACATCTAGTGTACTCTAAATCCTATACATGTAGAATGCTCGACCGAGATTTTCTATTGGTAGAAAAATCTATCTATCTTAAGATTAATGAAAACACCTTTAAGGAAAAAATAAAGCTAGTCATCTATAGACTTTTTAACATCTTTCCGTTTCGGAATTGGGGTTTGCTGGGGCTCTGGAACTGAAACTAAGGAGATAAGAGAAAGATGTAACTGCTTCTGTTATGTTACATTGAATCCAGAGCCTTCTCAGCCCCTTACGCTCTCCTCCAATGCGCTTTTTACCCATGAAACTAAAAAAGGGGAAATGAAATTATTATACTAACACCCAAAATCCGAAGAAAGCACTCCCAAACTCTTTTATTATTGAACTTCGGTAGCTTCTGATTGGCTGTGTAAATATGCTACCGTATATAGCCAGACGTGAACAAGCTTTCATCAGGCATTTATTCACTAAGTGCAAAATAATACTATTGAGCTGCGAATGGTGAAAAAAATGTTCAAAAGCGTTGGATTGGTTGCCCGCTATGACAAAAAACAAGCCTTCGAACTCGCTAACGAATTAGTAAAACATCTTAGAAACAAAGGATTAGAAGTTTACATTGAAGACACTATAGCGAGAAAAGTTAACACGCCAGCTGAAACAGTCCAACTGAAGAACATGAAGACGGATTTCATAATAACAATCGGTGGAGACGGAACCATTTTGAGAGCGTGTCTTTCAGTCCCAGAGCCTGAACCACCAATATTAGCCATCAACATGGGCGTTCGCGGTTTCTTAACAGAGGTTGAGCCAAGAGAAGCATGTAACGCCGTTGATAGAACCCTGAAGGGCGAGTTCAAAATTGAAAAATGTACTAAGCTTGCAGTATCCGCAGATGGAGAAAACGTACCCGACGCTTTAAATGATGTTGTTATTTCTGCGGGAGAACCTTCAAAAATACTTTACACGCAAATCTACAAGGATGATGAGCCAATTCTGAAATGCCAAGCAGACGGTTTTATAGTATCCACACAAACAGGCTCCACGGGATATTCGCTGTCGGCAGGAGGCCCAGTCTTGGATCCAGAAGTAGAGGCTTTTGTTTTAACTCCTGTCTGCTCTTTAACAGTGTTCCGCTCAATCGTTTTCTCACTGGATTCAAAAGTTACGATTGAGGCTATTAGACCAAAGGAAGTTCTTGTGTTAGTTGACGGCAACTACAGTCAAGTTGTGACGTCTAAAAACCCTACCTTGACGATTACTCGTTCCAAAAACGTGGCTTCTTTCATCAGGTTCAAAGAAGACTTCTACCATCGACTGCGAAGCAGACTGCTGTTTAAGGGAATGTGATGAAAAATCCGGAAACCCAATACATGTAAAAGAGTTATGGTACTAGATACCTCTGCCTTCTTGGCTGGATTTGACCCATTTTCCGTAAGTGAAGAACAAGTTACAGCCCCAACGGTAGAAGACGAAATAAAATCTAACTCAATGTCTTGGGTGCGGTTCAAAACAGCCGTGGAAAACGGCAAAATGAAAGTTAAAGCGCCTGCCAAAGAACACTGGAACAAAGTGAAAACTTCCTCAAAAAAAGTTGGCGATGCTTTTTTCCTATCAAAAACCGATATAGAACTCTTAGCGATAGCTTCAGAACTCAAGGCAGAAGGATGCAAACCTCAAATCATAACAGATGACTATTCAATACAGAATGTTGCCGCTCAATTAGGAATAGAATTCGTGCCTCTCGCTACTTTCGGCATAAGCCGCCTTCTTGAGTGGATTAGATACTGCCCCGCCTGCCATAGGAAATACCCCGCCGACTATAAATCCACAACATGCGAAGTCTGCGGAACAGACCTGAAAAGAAAACCTCGACGAACCGCTAAAGAACTAAAAGGCATAAGTTAAGAAAACAAAAAAGAATATTCTAAAATTCTTGTGTTATACAGCTTACAATAGTGCCAGAAGCAGTATTAAAAGCAGACCTTCAGACACAAAAATCGGAGCGACGATTTGCTTGGCTCTTCGGAGAGCCTTATCAACAAGCAGTGATAGAGAGGCTAGCCGAGCTTCTCCGATGACTCTGACTTTAGGCACCACCAAACTCATACAACCAGCCTTACAACATTCCAAGTTTGACGCCGCCACTTCCGCTACTTCGGTAATATGGCGTATTAACGTACTGTGATCCATGGCTTCGCCGACAGGGTGGTAGCCACGACGCCCCAAAACTACGGCGCTTACAGAGTGCGTATCAGTTGTGAAAACTTCGCATTCATGAAAACCTGCAGACTTGAGAGCTGCAAGTATTTCTTCGCGTAGCCCAGAAACCATGTTGTTTCCGTCAATTACTACATAGGCAGTTTTCTGTTCAGCTACGTTAACCACTATTGCTGTGATCCCGCCTGAACCCATACCATCTTCCAAACTAAATTCTTTAGGGAAAACTGTAGAGGCGCCAACCTCAAACGCGTAAGAAGGCAGAGAAACAGCTTTTTTGAGACATTTGGAAGCTACTTCGCGTAATGTGTCTAAAGACGCTTCTACATCAACCGTTTCATTGATGCTGTTATGGGCGTTGACTACTATATTACATTCAAGCCCAAGGTGATTTGCTTCTTCATTAACAATGCGCCCCAACTCCTGCGGCATGTCTTCAGTGGTCTTTGGAGCAAGAGTAAACGAAAGAAAAGCCGTCTTTCCAAAAACCTGGCAAGAAACAGTGGCAAAGCCCTCGGTGACTCTAACGAAGGGAGTTGCCTTCTCAACAGAAGAGGGAAACTTTGCTGCTTCTATAACGTGCTTTATTATTTTCTGGTTCTGTTCTTGTGAAGCTAAGTCAAGCTCGTGGCCAAGGATACCTAAAGGAACACATGTGTCGCAACCAAACTCTTTTTCGAAATCACGTTTAAGCAGAAACGGAAGAAGGCTGCTTCCGATGTTCTTGAAGGGGCCTGGATGAACAAGGGGAACTATTATCGCGGCTTTAGGTTTATAAGAATCAAATTTAAGAAGGGTGACTTGAATATTTTCGTTTCTACCTAGTTTTTCCAAGAATTCTTCAAAAGGCGCGTTCAGAGCTGCGACCCAGTTGAGCATGAACGCTCTGAAAAGGGGCATAGAAGGCACACCATACGTGCGTCGGCCCAACTGATCCACTAGGAAAACGAATAAGAAAGCAGAAGAGCAGCCAGCTATGGTTGAAATAACCAGAAAGGACAGAAACTGAAGAGGAATTGCACTGTCGATATATGCCCAAAAAACCATGAACGGTGCTATACAAAGTAAAGGAGAAAGCAGGGAGGCTAATAGTCGTCTTAGGAATCTTGCCGATGAAGTTGCGATGAACACGACGGCACGGAAAGTCGTTACCGCGGCAAATCCTAAAAGGCAAAGTTTAACCCACCACAACAAACCAAAAAAGACGCCGAAAGCAACGCCCAGAACAATAAAGAACATCCATAGAACCCAGCAGAAAAGCGAAAGCGCCACTGTTCTCCTCAAAATATAAATTGGGTCTCTCTCGAGAAGCAGTTTGCTTATTACGTAATCAGCAAAGAGAACCACGGAGAAAACAGAAACTCCGAGAACAAGACTGCTGCCCAATCCATAAACTGAAAAGAAAAGGGCAAAAGTAGAAAGCCCGACCCCTCCTATGCAGAGTACGGCTACTATTGTAACTGCCTTTTTGAATGTTGGAAGAAAGAACATTGAAGAGTAATGTTTAAGCGCGCTGTTCATGGAATGGTTCAGCGAATCGTCAGTTGCCACTTCTACCCTCTCGAGTTGATTTCCTAATGAATTCGATAGGATTATTAAAGTCTAGCTAAGTTAAGGGAGAGCTTTTTGCACAATTAAAACAGCTTCTTCTATAACTTACCCGAGAGTCCGCAAAGGTTTTAACATGAAAAACTAAAAATCTCGGTATGGCAGATTTCTGTTTTGACAGCGGCATCATAGATTTGATAAGCTTAAAAGGGAGCAACTGTTTTATCTTTAAAGTGATGATTATACTGACCCTGCGAAGTCAAGCATATGGCAGAGCAAAAATTGCCCCCGTCAATCTTTCACATGCTCGAAAGAAACGTGGGGAAAAAAATTAGAGTTATATTGGACCCAGCTTACGGTTTTGAAGGCATCCTAGCAGCCGTCACGCAAGAGCCATCTGGAATCTGGCTTTCAGACGCTGAAGCTGTAGTTTTAAGATCAACGATGGCTCAGCCTATACCTCAGGTCGCAAGCCGAGAGGATAGAAGTGAATTATTCCTAAACCTAAATTCAGTTCAAAGAATAGAAATTATTCATGCTCCGCGGCGTTAAAAACGCTTTAGACGGGGAAAAATGCTTTAGCTAGAACAGAGACTATTATAAGAGCCACAGCAAACACCACGAGAAGCTCAGGTCTAATTTTGACACCTTCGGTTTCTTCCTCGAAAAACCTCAATAAGCCTGCACTTGCTGCTGGCATTGGACTACTATCTTTCTTTCTCTTGCTCATTGAATTCCACCTAATCTGATCAAAGCGCGATACAATCGTATAATTTACTGCATTATTAATGTTGTGCATTCTTCTGAATTAATTGGTTTTCAGAAAGATAGTGCCATCCGCGAGTTAGTCATTAACCCGAGTCATCAAGTTTTAAACTTTGGAATAACATAACAACATAGCTAAACTTGGTGAGTAAAACGCACATACATGAGTTTCAAGAAATGATGAGGCGACTCTATTTTCAAAGGGATTCTGAACGTGGAGTTAAAAGGACATACGAGTGGCTTGCGAATGAACTTGAAGAACTAAGAGAAGCCCTTGAAGGTAGCAAAAAGGAAGCAGCTAAAAAAGAGTTTGCAGACGTAATTGCGTGGCTTGCGTCGCTGGCGAACATAACAGGAATAGACCTTGAAAGCGCAGCCACTAAAAAGTATAACGGAAAATGCCCAAAATGCAAACAGGCTCCCTGCCAATGCAACTTCTAGCGAAGCAGGCGTTTCTGCCCCAAACCTGTCAGAAACCAAACATACGGCCGCCTTCCTTTGCGGTTAACTATTCCTTCACCTTTGAGAAGACGCAAATGATGCATCACAATACCATATGACAGATTCTTTTCCTTTGCTATTGCTGTTCCTTCAGACGGCTGAGTTTCTATAGCGATCAGTATTCTGGATCTGGCTATAAGTCCTTTTTTCACATTTTTCATGTGTTGCAGGTAGGCATTGGGATGAAATGCTTCTTTGATGTTGTGTCACCAGAGAATAAATTGTGGTTTGTGTTGAAAAGCTTTAGTCTTACACGAAGTCTGTGAGGCTGACTTGTCTTGGTTTTTTGTTATCGAACATTGATTCGATTTCGTCTTTTATCAAGGCAATTCTCTGAGCGTAATAGTTGGGTAACTTATACTTGTCAATTAGTTGTTGAGCGGCATTAAGATACTTTTCTATTCCGCCGCGGTAGACGGTTAGAGTTAAGGAGCCGCCGCAGGATGGACACTTGCCTAGAAGAGGTAAACGGCGAAAACGCTTATTACAGGATTTACACCTGAAAGCTTGAGTTGAGAAGGCACGCAGGTTGCCTGTAATATCTCGAATGAAATGAGTTGTCAGCACCTTCAAGGCAACATGTCCTACATCTACAGCGTCGATTTTTTCGCCTAACTCCAGCTGCTTGTTCAATTTTTCAACCATTGACTTGAACTGCTTATAGGCACTTTTTGAATTACCAAGGTTTACGTTTGAAACAGGCGTGGTAAATTTGAATCCTTCAAACTGCGCCTCAGTTCCAAGTCTATGGCTAACAATATCTATCAAAGAACTTATTTTTTTAGCGTCGGCTTTCTCCAAAGTCTTCTCGTAAAATTCAAGAGAATAACCACTGTCAACGTCAAAATCGTGAGCTTGTCGCTGCACTTCTTTCGTGTTCACGAAAGGAATCAGCAACAAAGGAGCATCCATAATTCCACCTATTTGCGAGGGCAAGTATCTGCGGGAAAAGTTCAGAAGAGTGTCCAACGCCAGCATAACAGCATCTTCATCACCGTCGCAGTCTCGTCGCTTGGCTGAATGCCAAATTGGATGCGCGTAACAGACGTTAAGGTCAGTGAACCCGACGACGCGCCCTAGTATGCTGGCGCATGTGTGGGGAGCCAAACCCATAAGCAGATGCCCAACGAGATCATCAAGGCTTTCAATGTTGTAGTAAGTTGGAAGCTTGTAAACGCGCACCAACAGCTCGTCTATGAAGTTTGCAATATGTACGAAATACTCTCCTGCTGTCCGCGGGATGACAACATCCTGAATTTTAAGTTCACATATCTGGTTAGCATCAACCAACGACACACCATGCATATCATGAGAGTACCCAAGTTGCCTAAGCTTTTCAACAGATACCCCGATCTCAGCAGGCTTGATATGCGTTAAAGGCGCATTAGTAGCATCAAAGCGTATTGTTCCATCCTTGTAAACTGATAAGTCATGTTTTGCCCGCAAAACACCTTTCTCGATTATTTCAGGAGTCTTATCCGCGTTTGTTAATCCTTTAACTCCCTTCAAGATTTTTGGACGACGAACGTTTAGTGAGCTACATGTGCTGTCAAGAAGTTCCCTGAAGTTAAACGCTTGTCTATGATATTGCACAGCACGGGCTTTGCAAGTCGGACAACGGTCGTCTTTCAAGGACCTACCGCAACGTGGACAACTCTTTTCAGGGATGGTTTCGCATCCACAATCAGTGCACCTCACCTTGAAAGTAAAAGTCTTACAACTGGGGCATTTACGTCTAGCAACATCGAGGAATACTGGACCTTTTTTCGCCGCTTCTATAAGGTTTCTATGAGAACCCCCTGCCAAACTTACTGGAAAAAGAACGTGAACCAGCGGTCTCATCTCCCGTCTCTTCGCCTTTTCAGGACGCCCCATACGGGCACCCACAAAAGTAGGAGCCTTATCCTTGACTTCAACGCTAGAAAGTAAACTAACCGCCTTCAGAACAGACTCCGTTTGGCTGCTTTCCAATTTTCGAGAAGTCCCATAGCCAAGACAAAAAGCAAAGGCACATGCATCTTCCCCTTCAATAACAATATTGTCGCCTATGATCCTGTGTGGCGCAAAGATTTTTCTCAGAGCCTGAGCCACATTTGGTTCCCCGACGCCAACTATTTTCTGAACAGCATCATCTTCAAGCATTACTTCGGATTCTGACAGCCATTTTTGCAACGTCTCAACCTCTTGAACTGACGACAGGTTTGACCAGAAAAACGTGTAACTCGGATGCAGAGGCAAATCAAGGTGTAGGGACAACGCGATTGCTTCTTTAATAGTCGGCTTATTATCAAAAGATTCCTCCAAAAAAGCCCCCAGTTTTTCGCCCGAAATCTTTACGGTTTTAGTGATTTTCGCTATGTTGCCAGCAAATCTTTCTGCTATAGCCAGTTTTAAATCTTTAACCCACCATTCTTCAACGTAGCCCGAAGGAGAAAGCAGTTTATTTGTGTAAAGGAAATCACCGAAACTTATCAGAATATCGCCCAAAAAAAGTATCTTTTTGATTTTGTTCTTGACGCGTTTGAAGTTCTCAAGAGAAACACGAACTACTGAGCCTTCCTTCAACATGACGACAGGCTTTTCAAGAGAATCCACAGGCACGGTGACTCCGCCTTTTCCAGGAAGTTCTAAACGCATTTGTGTGCCGGCAGCGAGAAACCGTTCCACCACCAGCATGGTTGCTGGATGAATTCCTACAGCAGCGAGACCTGTGTTTCGCGCCCTGCCATACCTCAGCCTGAAGCCGCCACATCGGGAAGGGAAGGAGAAAATTGGGCGCCCAGCGATTACGTCATCCATGAATCCACCAGAATTCTTTTCTGATTTTTTCCGGAATTCTCTAAGCCAATCCCAACCTTGAAAGCCAAGCTTCTCTACTATCGTTAAAACCTTAGCGGCTCGACCTACAATGCCGTCGTTGACAACTCTTAAGGCTCCACCTCTAACACGATTTGTCTCTATACGTTGCAGGTTTCTGTAAGAAGAAACTTCCACGGGGTCTGATTCCGTACCTGTAACTTCGACAGGAAGCAAACTAAGTGCCTTTTTAACTTCATCATCTGGAAGGTGATACTGAAAGCGCCCCACAGCACGTTCATACAGTCGTAGCTCCTCAAGGAAGCGAGCGATTTCATCATTTGTTGGTTTGTATTTGTCAAGGTCGAGCTGTCGCCGCACGAAATCACCAACAACAAGAGTTAACGCCTGATCTGTCCCGCCAGCAGACCGTATTGGACCAGCAAAGTATATGGCAAGGTAACTTGTCCGGTCAGCGTTAGTTTTTATTTTAACTTGAGCTACGCCTTGTATTGGAGCTGCAGTTAAGCCTTCAGTGAATATTGCGAGGGCGGTGCGGATAGCTTGTTCCGCTGCGGTTTCTGGTTCCATGCGCCCGAATTTGCCGTCAACAATTTCTTCAGCAATTTTAAAGGCTATCTCTTCCCTTTGCATTTTCGAGCTTAATTCGCGAATGCTCGCAGCCACATCTTTTGGACCCACAAGACCCTCAACCAAGTCAGCTATGTCTTTTGCTATAACACATTCAGTCTTCAACGAAGGGTCAAGCCCTACTGACCTAGCGCGCTCACTTATAGCGTATAATTGCTTGAGCTGGTTCTCCATAGTTTCAATGTAATTTTGATATCCTTCGCTCATTTTGCTATTCAAGTAGTAGCGCCTTCCAAACAGTGTTAACAGCGGGTTTATTTTGGTTTTCCAACATAAAAACTGAAAAAACACTTAGGCAAGATAGGTACTTCAGGCGTTTTCAACTCAAAAAGGGACAGAGGGAATTAGCCTCTGTTTCCTTTAACGCCGTCAATGATTTCAGATACTTTTTGTTTACCACCGATGCTTTCAACTATGTTACCAGTGACTATGATATCGGCTCCAGCTGAGGCTACAGACAATGCTTGCTTCTTGGTTCTTATTCCGCCGCCTACTAAGAGGGGGATTTCAGTTGATTTCTTAACCATTCGAATCATTTCTGGAGGAACAGGCTTCGCTGCTCCAGAGCCGCCCTCTAGGTAAATGAAGTGCATACCAAGATATTGCCCAGCAAGAGCGTGTGCAACTGTGAGCTCTGGTTTGTTGTAAGGCACGGGTATTGCCTTGCCGACAACGCCAGCGGTTCCACCTTCCCCTACTATTATGTAGCCCATAGAAATCGGTTCTAAACCATACTTTTTCACCAATGGAGCCCCCAAAATCTGGGCGCCTATAAGGAAGTAAGGATCTACAGAGTTCAGAAGAGACATGAACCATATAGCATCTGCATAACGGCTTATTCCCGTTATATTGTTCGGGAAAAGAATTATTGGAATCTTGACGATACGACTCATAGCTTTTATCACATCATCAAGGTGAGCTTGGGAAACAAAAGTTGAGCCGCCAATCATAATTGCGGCAGTCCCGTTGGCCTGGGAGTTTTCAGCAACTTGTGCCGCTTGTGAGGGAGCCGTCTTTTCAGGATCTACAAGAGTCATGTGGATCGAGCCCTCCGCCTTGATCTTTTCGAGCAAGTATTTTTCAACACGTCCAAACATGAGTAAAGCCTTCTAGCTAAGCGTTTTTCGTGTTTGTTACAGATGATCTTCTGGAGGACCCGTAAACCCTATCAGTGAGCATACAGTAAACGTCAACTTCTCCTTGGGCAGGCTTCACTGGAAATTCTTCCTGAAAGCCGCAACTGCTACAACCTGCTGCGGCACGGCTCTCATCCCTGAAAAGTTCAACTTTAACCGTTTCTTTTCCACATTTAGGGCAAGAGAAAAATTTTGGTAAACGTTTCTTTGGGATTCGAACAACTTTTTTTCTTCTTCGCCCCATTCAACATCACTTTAGTAACGCAGGTTTATGTTTCTTTAATATTTATGCTTGCCCTTAAATAGTTGCCTACAACCATAGAAAAGAATTGGATGTGTGCGTAAATGAAATTGACCTCGTCTGTATTAGAACTGGATTTACCTGAGGTTGAGAATAGAATCAGACGTTTCATCAAGGAATACGTGGAAAACGCGGGAGCAAACGGTTTAGTCCTAGGCCTGTCAGGCGGAATAGACAGCGCCACAACAGCCGGGATTTCCAGCCTCTCAATTGGAGGCCCTCGCGTCACTGGGCTTATGCTTCCGGAAAAAGAAACATACAATACCAAAGACATTGATGACGCAAAGTTTGTAGCTGAAAAATTCTGTTTGAAAACACAAATATGTGATATCACGCCTGCTTTGGACGGCTTTTACAAAACCATACCCATATTTGATCAAGAGGACAAATTGTGCAAGGGTAACGTAAAGGCAAGAACCAGAATGATTTACCTGTACTATTACGCGAATAAACTTAACAAGATTGTTTGCGGAAGCTCAGATAAGTCAGAAACCATGATGGGATACTTTACTAAGTGGGGAGACGTAGCCGCAGATATTTCACCGTTAATGGACCTGTATAAAACCCAGGTTCGCAAGCTGGCCGAACATATAGGCATCCCTCCTAAACTTGCAGCTAAACCATCTACACCTGCTCTTTGGCCCAACCAGCTTGCGGAAACAGAACTTGGCATCAAATATGAAACTCTTGACCTCATTCTATACGGGCTTGAAAGGTTCATGACCACAGAAGACATAGCACAACAGCTAAGTGTAAAAAAGCCGCTTATCGAAAAAGTGAAAAGCCGATGGCTTGCAGTCGAACATAAAAGGCGGTTGCCGCTGGCGCCGAAAGTAGAATATAGAACCGTGGGAACTGATTTCAGGCTTCCTCGGCATATATACTGAAACTATGAAGGGAAATAGAATGAAAAAGAAAATAAGCTTAGCTCTTGCGCAAATAAGCTGTAAACGAGAAAACAAAAGAGCAAATTTATGTAAAATCGAAGAGTTCACTATGAAAGCAAAAGAGCAAGGCGCGGATCTTGTAATTTTTCCTGAACTATCCTTGACTGGTTATGTCCTACATGACCAAGTTTACGAATTGGCTGAGGTAATACCTGGATCGTCAACCGAAAGAGTAGAGGGGTTGGCGAAAAAAACAGGGATGCATATCATTTTTGGCATGCCTGAGTTAAGCGAAAAAACTGAAGCCACAATTTTCAACACAGCGGTTTTTATAGGCCCAAGGGGTTTCATCGGAAAATTCCGTAAAATGTATCTACCCACGCACAGCGTTTTTGAAGAAAAAAGATACTTCCGCCCAGGCTATCAAACAGCAGTATTTAACACTACTATAGGAAACATTGGGTTATTCATATGCTACGACATTTTCTTTCCAGAAGTATGTCGCCTTACTCGTTTGAAAGGAGCAGAGTTGATGGTGTGCATATCGGCATCACCGGCTGTCCGCAGAGGTTACTTTGAGATTCTCACTGCAGCACGGGCCTTGGAGAACACGGCGTTCCTTGCCTATGTTAACCTTGCAGGCGTTGAAGATGGCTTGCAATTCTGGGGTGGAAGCAGACTTGTAAGCCCAACAGGCGACCTGCTGGCGAAGGCAAAGTATGATGAGGAGAACCTTATCATCTGCGAAGTTGATTACAGAGACATGAGACCTGCTGAAACATTTATCCCTATGCTCAGGGATTTGCGTCCGGAACTTTTTGATGAACTGAAAAAACAGTCAGAAAAGTTATAGCATAACTAACAAGAAAGATAAGCCTATCACAACGCTGAACGATAGAAATCACAAGCACATCACGTCAACTGTGATATCCAATAATCATGTAGCAATCACGTGTGATTTACCTGTGATAAGGTGATGTCACATATCATAGATTTTCATGCTTTCTATCTTCGTTTTGAATTACATTTATAAGAAAATTGAGGATCAAATGGGGGCTAAAAACGTGAAGCTAAAATTAAGCTTTAAATATTAATAGTAAAAAGTTGAGGGGACATGTGAGACAAATTATGTGAAATCTTTCTCTAAGCAGAAGGTTAAATGAGATATTGCCATTAGGTTTTACAAGAAAAAAGTTTGTTGTGGAAAAACTCTAAAAAGAAGCTTTTTCGATATTGTCGGTTGAATTTCGCTTTAAAATAGTTTTAAGTTGTTCTTAATCCCTTAAATCTTTTCTTATTATTAAAAAATGGTTATTTTGTTGTTTAACATTGCTTTTGCCCACGTTTCTTACGAGTTATGTTATCCCCAATAAGTTTAAAAGTTGAACAGGTATACAAAAGCGTATCCATTTAGGAGATTGAAGGGGAAGGGATTTTGAAGCTAAAAGAAAGCGTCCAAGTGTGGTTAAATGGGGCTTTAAATGACCCCGTTGTAAAAATTCTCGCTAAAAACAGCCAATTAACAAAAACACAGCTTGAAACACTATTAATAGACGTTTTAGCCGAAAACATATCAGGTAAATACCTTAAATACGATGAAAAAGCCAGTTTAAGGCTAACAAAGGCTAAAATAAGCCGCGGTTCCTTTAATAGGACTTTAAAACAGTCTAAAGAAAATGTTATAAAATCGATATATACAGTATTGCTTTTAGGTTATTTAGGCATCTTCGAAAGCACAACTCTTGATCCCTATCTCGAAATAGCCAACAAACTGAAGGAATATGTGGAAGCACACCAAGACATACCAGACAGAGAAAACGAGTTAAAAGACCATCTAAAAGTAATAGAAATCATACGAAATGAGCTAGAAACAAGCTTAAAACGGCTCTCTACTCCATCAGAAACGTAGTGTGACGTCACAAATCACATGAAACAAACATAACGATTTTAAGTAAAACACAAGAATAAATTAAGGCAGTTATAAGGGCTAAATTGAAAAAATAAGCATGTTTTTCGTTTATTTTCCATGGAAGCGAGTAGCAAAGG
>Ga0111168_103_pt1 | contig 20750 bp, 23 predicted proteins | sample DeeMarSeWOR28_12_FD_80261 | JGI IMG/M metagenome (GOLD analysis project Ga0111168, IMG submission 80261) | Crenarchaeota group-1 archaeon SG8-32-3 | reverse complement strand
AAAATCAACACGCTTTTGAGTTGAAGACGGGCTAGCGGATTTTACTGCCTTCAGCAACATCCTTTTCTGGCTGCAACACCGTAACGGTGCCTTCAGCGTCTTCAGCTGCCAATATCATGCACTGCGACTCTACACCCATAACCTTGCGTTTTTTAAGGTTAAGGATGAACAAACATTTTTTGCCTACTAGTTCCTGCGCCTGGTACCACCGCACAAGCCCCGCGACTGCCTGCCTTGTCTCAGTTCCAAAATCAACCACGAGTTTGATAAGGTTCCTCGAACCAAGAATCTGGTTTGCTTCCGTAATTTTACCTATGCGCAAATCCAGTTTTTGAAACTCTTCAAACGAAATTTCCATTTTTCAATATACACTTGTCGTTCTTACACGTGATGAAATTATAAAGTTTTGCGTTGCTCCTGAACTTTACATTTCTCCTTAGTCGCTATCTTATGCGCCTGCAAAATTGGTTCAGGAATTTTGCTGTTACGCACACAATGTTTTGTGATTTTTATGGCTGTTCCGAGCAATATCAGATGACCAACGCTAACGTAAACTGGTTTCGTTCCCTCTTTAGTTGCAACTACCGCGCCTATAATTTGACCTTTTTGAACCAAAAACTCCCGCCCCGCAACAGCTTTTAACTCGCCAACCAATCTGCTTTTTGCCACCCCAACGGTGGGTTTTTTAATTATAAGTCCGAGGTGGCTGGCGAAACCGCACCCATACGGGTGTGCGGTCCCTTGCCCGTCAACAAGCAATACGTCAATTTGTAGCCTCAACTTTTTGATGCATGCAACTGCCGGTGGGATCTCCCTGAACGAGAGCAAGGTAGGAATATACGGAAACTTGATTCGGCACGTTGCCGTTTGCTGCTCTAAAAGTTCAAGCGAATCATAGTCTAAAACCGCTACAGCGCCAATTGCTAAGTCATCTATGTATGCGACGTCAACACCAGCGACGTACTTGATTTTTTTAGGTAAGCGATCTTCAGTAATAATCTTATGGGATAAGCATAATTGTGTTTCATGGGCTTTTAAAACAGAAAAATTTTGTACCGCAGCAAGAGTAGCTCGCATCGGTTAACCCTTTCGGGGCTGCCGCGTTTTTCTCTGCGTTTTTTCAAATTGTTTCAGATAGTTCTCCAGCGATTTTCTCCGCACTTCCTGAGTGATGTCTCCCCGAGTGGTTTCAATTATTCGCCTTGCTACATCGCATTTTCTTCTAAGTCCGGGGACAAGCATGTATGCTTCATCCATAGCCATTAACTCAATGTAGATCTCATCCATCGTTTGCAAGCATGTTTCACCTTTTTCCACGTTTCCCTCGCGTAATGTATCTAACACGAGTCGCCGGTACTCGCCTATAACATCGGCTAAACCCAAAACATAGTCTACAGAGGGAACGATGATTTCTTCAGGTGTGATAAAACGCGCTTCCTGGATTAACGCTGCAAAAATGTTTGCCTCAGCGTACTCCTGAAGCGCAGCGCTGAACATGCCACTATGGATTATGTCTGGGTTTTCCTTCTCCGAATCTTGAAGTTTGGAAATGATTTCTTTCGCGTTTTCAATTGTTTTTCTGGCTTTTTTATACTTTTTTTGGTGCATAAGCAGTATTGACTGCTTAGACAGACTCGTTGCCTTTCTCATGTTTTGCTGTGCAGTTTCGCGGACGCTGTCTTTTTGCATAAGCTCTTTTTCAACATCTTTCAAAATACCCTTTAAAGTTGGCAAGCTTTCACCATTCTAACTTTGAAACACACTATTTATTAAATAACTACTAAAAAAAGTAAGTGTTAAGGAAAATCACCTCTTCTAATTGTCTCACTCTTCAGGTTCAGGCTCTATCCATTTCTCAATCAGCAACTTGTCGTCCTTTAGTTTGAAGCTTACTTTGACAAAAATAGAATGGGCTCCCTTGAATGGGAACATACTGTCCTCAGCTAGGTCTTTCGGCAAATAAACCAGGTATTTACCGTCCTTTCTCCTGAACAGTCGTCCTCTTCCTTCACTAACCATAGTTCACCACCCGTTGAATTTAATTAGAAGTTCAATGATAAGGGCGTCTAAAAACATATTTAAAGCTAACTTACACTTTTTCCATCTAACTTGTATTAAGAACTATTGATAGACCCTGAAATTGAATTGTTTGTATGTATTATTCGGTTATTCAGGGAGTATCAAAACGCAGAGGCTTCCTGCGTTTGCTTAATAATACAACTCTGCTCTCAACTGCCTCATCCAAGATTTTATATCCTGTTTTCTCTGCTAAGCGCCTCGCAAAAGCATGAACCTCCTTATGTGAAGGCATGTTCTTATAATCTAAACGGAGTCCTGAAAACCCAACATGCATGTACGCCTTAGCCTCAATGTACGTGGGCTCCGCTCTCTCAGCAAGGTCCGCATAGCCATCTATATGTTCCATGTTATGTCCTTTCACCAGTGTCATGCGGGTCACAGTCGGACATCGGAAATTCGGCAGCATACTGAGTGTCTCATTCAACTTCGCCCAAGCATTGGGAACTTGGGGGCGGCAAACGCGTTTGAATACCTCTTCGTTCGGAGCACAAACTGAGATGTAAAGCTGTGTTGGCTCTTCACTTAATTCTGCAAGCTTAGATGGTATAGTGCCGTTAGAAACGAGAAACGTCGTAAACCCTTTATGGTGAAACAAGCCAATCAACTCTCCGAGATGCTCATAAAGGGCTGGTTCACCCGCCAAACTTATAGCAACATGTTTAGGAGTTAAGGCTTCTGCGAACTTCTTCCAGTTTGTTTTTGGATTACCATTATACCCGCTTAAAATCTTGGTTTGCGCCTTCAAGCTTTCTTGCACAATTTCTTCAGCTGGATCCCAATTTGGCAGTTTCATTTCATTCCATTTAATTTGCAAGTCTCCGCTTTGTGCTCTCCAACAAAAAAGGCACTTTTCTGTGCAGTAAAAAAGCGAGGGCGACATTTGGATACACTGATGCGATTTTATACCGTAAAACTTCTGCTTATAGCATGACCTACCGTGAATTAGAGACTCGTAAAGCCAGTTACACCTCTTAACTGCTGAGTGTTTGCCGACAAGATGGTACTTATGCTTCTTTAAAACTTGTAGTAGCGGAAGTGGAATAGACTGTTCCAAAATTCTTCACAGTTCCATCCAGATTTTAGTATAGGATAACAACTATTAGAAGCCGTTTTATAAAATGCTCTCTCTAAAAACATGTGTAAGTTCAAAGGCAAAGTTTAAAATGTTCTGGCACAATGAAAACCTGCTGAATAGAGGAGAAGTCTCGTTTGAAGAGAAAATCTACAACAGTTACTCTCCTAATGTTGCTGAGTGTTTCCTTTCTGGTCATGCCGCTCTCGATAGTTCTAGGGCAACTTGGCGTGAACATATACTTAGTCAACCCCGAGGAAGAGGGAGTTGTAGGGCAAACGGTTAACCTTCAAGGCACCATAGACACAACAAATGGCGAGTACCAAATTTGGTTTGACAAAAAACTTGTTGCAAACCATACTTCTGATGGATATTATGTAAACGCAAATTTCACAATCCCCCAGCTGCCAGGAGGGGACTATACTATAACGATGAGAGATGCCAGCAAAAACATCAACGCAACCTACTCATTCAGTATTGCACAGGCTTACTACATTGAAGCTCTCATGCCTTCTTCACCCAAACAATTTCAAGAAGGAAGCGACGTTGTTTTGAATGTAAAACTAACTGGCTTGCAACCAGACACTTCATACTACGCAAACGTTACAGTTGAACTTCCGACACCACTATCCAATACAAGTTATTCGCAACTAGTTGAACTTATTGTTTCAGATCAAGAAGCCATTGCAATTGCACAGGTCACATATCCGAGCGGCACTTTTCAACCTGAAGGCTCAATCACTAATTATACAGGTTCATACAAAGTCTACTTCAATAAGACTCAACTACTAGCTGAAAATCATATTTTCGTGGGATTCACTGATTTAAGCGAGTATCATAGAGGTGAAGCCGTGATGATACGCGCTATAGGATATCAACCTAACGAAAACGCAACAATATCCGTTAAATACACAAAAAACACTGCTATTGTACACTCTGAGACAACCACTGCCTCAAGCGAAGGCATAATTAACTCTTCTTGGACAGTTCCATCTGATGCGTTAATTGGTGATTATAATATAACCATAACAACAGAGAATATGACTAAGCTAATACTGGACTCGCAAATCTTCAGTGTCTCAGGTTATACTGTCAAAATCCGAACTTTAAATTTGGCAGGCGAACCTGTGCCTCAAATAGTAGTTGAAGCTCTTGACCAAGCGACAAACACAATATATAACGGTACAGGCACAGTTGACGGAATAGCCAGTTTGAACCTGGAAAAGGGGTATCACACTATAAGCGCATTCTGGAATGATGTGGAAGTCAGCAAGGTCAATTTCTCTATAACTGGAGAAAGCATGTTTGATTTGACTTGTGAGTTGTCTAATCTCAAAATAAGCGTCCAAAATGAACCTGGAAATCTAATACCTTTCGCTAATCTGGACATCACATATCAATATATTACAACAAAACAAGGAGTATCAAAAACGGATCATGTATCTGGTCAAACAGATATTTCAGGAACATTTATTCTGAAGTCTATTCTGCCTGAAATAAGTTGCACCATAAACGCTTCGCTTTACGGCATAGTATTTAATGTTGGCAATAACACTGTCACTGGTCTTATGGTACAGCCAGTTTCCGAAGTAATGATTTTATGCCCAAATCGAATTTTAAACCTTAAGATAATCGATTACAATCTAGCAGCGATTCCTAACGCGCGTATAGAAATGTTTGAAGTAACAAGCGGTTTATTTCATGGTACCGTAACCAACACTGAAGGTAAAGTAACTGTAGAAGTTACATTCGGTAAGTACCAGCTGCGAGTTTACAAAGACGATGTTTTACTGAATGAAATCCTTATTGAGGCTTACAGCGACACTGAAATGGATATTCGTTGCAGTCTCTACAACATTCAGGTGTCAGTTACGGTCATTGATTATTTCGAGCATACTATCCCTAACATAAACGTCATGCTCAATGGACCAGGCATAGGGACTAGGTATGCCACGACGCATAGTAATGGAACAACGACATTTAGTAATATTATCGGTGGCAACATGCAAATAATTGCCTACCCTGAAGGCATGGAAGGCTCTTTTGAAGCAATTAGCCTCCGCGTTGAGGAACCGAAAGAAATCCAGATTAAACTAGCTAAGTACATCCTTATAGGACCGTTCCTAATTGAGAACAGTGCACTAGCAACTCTTATTGTAATTCTGCTTGCAATAATCATGTTTGTCTCCATTGAAGTTTACAGAAAGAAACAGTCTAAACCTGCTAAAAGTGAAAGCTAAATGTGTAATCATGAGTTTGAGATAAAAAAATTTATATGGGTTCCAAGAGCAATACATTTTTGGGAATTCATTGCAACATTGAATTTTATTGACTAACAATAGAGGTGTATCTATTGGCGCAAACAAAAACCTGTTCTCCCACTTGTCAATTCTTTAAATGCGTAAAAAACGCCGCTTTCTATCGCCGCGACACTATATGGTGCAGATGGACTGATGATGCATGCAACGTTTCGAACTGTACCTATGCCCTCTGCGTTAAAAGGCGTTTGCTGCCGCGGGGCATCTGCGGAGAAACCGTTAAACGAAAAACTGTTGAAAGGGAACCTGAAGAGGTAATAGGAAAATCGATAAAGCTTAGAGGAAAAGCCTTACGCAAGATTGGAGACAGAGAACTTTTTTAAAGAAATTGTCAAAACGGAAAGCGTTACATGACGCTTGAATTCGTAAGTTTTATCCTACCCATCTTTATTTGGCTTTTACACGTTTAACTACGGGCGGCTTTATCTTTTTCAGAATTCTGTAGCCGCAGATTATACATTTTATTTCTCCACCTCGGAGGTCCAGCTCTTCAGATGGGACCCGCGCACCACACCGTATACATTCATAAACAATTCCTGTTTGTTCCATCGGAGTTCACCCTTCCTACAAAGGAAAAGTATTTTGCTTTTAAATGTTTCCAGTTTTCTTTGAATTAACGAAGGTTAAAGCTTGAGAAAACGATTACGCAAAAACCTTTCAGCTGTTCTTTCTTCCGAAGAACTAGGCAAAGTTTATAATTCTTTTGACATTGTGGGCGACATTGCCATAATCAGGTTGCCCAGCGCTTCGTCGGTGGTCGCTCAAACCGCGGCAGATGCAATCATGAGTCGCCACAAGGACGTGAAAACGGTTTTACTTCAAGCGAGCCCTGTTTCTGGCGACCTTAGGCTACGCCGCTTGACGCATATAACTGGTCAAAACAAAACCAGAACAGTTCACAGGGAATTCGGCTGCTCATTCTCTGTTGATGTGACAAAATGCTATTTTTCTCCCAGACTTTCCCATGAAAGAATGCGCATCGCAACGAGGGTTGAACCTGACGAAACTGTTGTCAACATGTTCGCGGGTGTCGGCTGCTTTTCAATCATGATTGCGAAACATGCAAAACCTAGGAAAGTGTTTTCCATAGACGTTAGTCCCGTGGCGATTCAGTTCATGCAGGAGAACATCCAGCTTAACAGAGTTTACAGTAAGGTAATCCCTCTATTGGGCGACTCAAAGGAACTCATCCACAATCGACTGCAACGCGTGGCAGACCGCGTTTTAATGCCTTTGCCAGAAAAGACCATTGAATACCTGCCTTGCGCTTTATCTGCGTTGAAGGCGTCTGGAGGTTGGATACACTACTACGATTTTGAGCATGCAAAGAAAACTGAAAGCCTTGTGGATAAGGCTAAGTCAAAGGTGGCAGAAGCACTTCGTGTTTTAGGCATTAATTTTGGCGCTCCTTTAATCCACGTTGTGAGAAGTACGGGTCCAAACTGGTTCCAGTTCGTTGCTGACGTGTATGTTATGTAATTGGAGCACATACAAGTTATATGCAAGCGTAGATTAAGCTAATTTTGAGATTTTCTTCTCTTTTGACCATTTTCACATTTATTCTGAATATTACAAAATCAATTACCGCGAATATCTAACTTTGATACCGATATGGGTGCGCATTGCTGTTTTGAGTTCCATGTTTTCACTGGCGCAATGGACTTCAAAGCTTCATCAGTTCTTAAACTATTATAACTTTTGAAGTTGGGCTAGCGCAATAACGCCATCTTCTTATTCTCGTATAGGCGAACTAAAATTGAGTGAAAAGGGGAGCGTGAATATTGCTTTGAAGAAGCAACAAGATTTTGAACTTCCGGGAGATTAGGGCCCCATAGCAATGTTGCGGCTGCTTCATCCGAAACCTTATAATCATATCCCGTTTTCTTTGCTTGACGTAAGGTGTATATGATTTGAAGTTTGGTGCGTACTTGTATGAGGCGGAGAAAGCTGCGGGTTTTGACTTCCACGTTTTGCGCGTTAAATTGGAAACAGGTAATAGAATTCCTCCGGTTCAGGACATGTACAGCAATATTGCCATTTTCGCAGATAATGCGGCTATACGTAGTCATCCGGACTGGATTTCGCAGTCGCCTCTTGGTCCAGCACGAATGGGAAATAACAACTTTAACATTTACTGGAGCGTTGTGTGTGCCACGCAGCCTGAGCACCGAGCTGAACAGTTGGATTATATTGAGGATGTTGACAGACACTCGCTTGGTGTGTGGCTGAACAGCCAGTACTTCGCAGATCACAGTCACTGCACTTGCCCACGCTGCAAAGAACTCTGGAAGAAAAGCGGACTCAACTGGTTTGAATGGCGCAGAAAAGAAGTCACTGACTATATTGCCCAAATCAGGATGCGCGTGAAAAAAGAGCTGGTCATGTGTATTCAGCCTGACCCGGTAACCGCCTGTGAACGCTACGGCGTCGACTTCAATGACCTAGCCGAGTACGCTGACGCCTTCAACGTTGTGATGTTCAGTAAAAGTTACGCGACACCATGGTACTGGGAGATGCTGACGCGCGGATTTAAGAAGCTACTCAAGAAGCCAGTGTACATCAGCCTATACGTTTACGGTCCAGGCGACACCGCCAAAGATGTACCATCAGCCTCTGAGCTTCTGTCTGTGAGTGTTCGCTGCGCGCGAGCAGGCATCGATGGAATCCTCTACTTGGCGAACGGCGCTAGCCAAATCAGGGACTTTCAGAAGGCAGCAGTCGACAAGATTGAACTACGCAAAACGTTGGAAGGATACGGTGGCAAACATGTTAAAGAAGTTCTGGATCGGGTTAAAAACTGGGAAAAAATTGTGGAGTAAGCCTCTGCTACTTATTGCAGGGATTTTTTGAGGGTCAAAAGGTAGGATATGACTTCCTCGATTTTGGGTTCAGAAATGTTCAGAGCTAACTGAATTGCTGGTTTAGGCTCAGAACGTGAAGACTGCAGCGTCTCCAAAGCGTGATCTATGTTTGTGAGGAGTGAATCCCAGGTTATCTTGGCTTTTTGCCCTTCCAGAGTGTACAACGTAAGGACGTGCGTGCTGATTTTATTTAAGGTATCTTTGAATCCCTTCAAACTGGCAACGATTTCCAAGCTGTCATCTTCCTTGTCTTCAAGGTAACCCTTAAGCGCATGATACTGCTTCTCGAGCGTCTCGATTTCGCCGTATAATTTGGTTTTTATTATTTCGTCTGTTCCATCTCGCATATATTCAAGTCTCCTCTTTTGTGTCAAGCATTGAAGTAAATAAGATTTTATTTTGGAAACAGGAGAGAAAACTAGAAATTCCAAGTAAAAGTTGACGGTCAGCTATGGATTTTCTTTTTCAGCTGGTAACTTCTATACCTTTTGAACGCAAAACCCGCAAGAGACACAACGAACAACACGTTGAGAATGATCATTATGGCGAGGTTTTCGAAGTCGTGACCAATGAGGTTGGCGTGCAATATTTCGAAAAGCAATGCCGCGTACATTAAGGCGTGAAAAGCCTGCCAGTACTTCAACGTTTTAGCTCTTAAGAAAGCTGCAAAAACGGCAATGTAAATTAGGACAAATGCGGGTCTGCCTGCGAGCCTCCAAAAGAGGTCCCATGAATCAAAACGGGGGACAAAAACAGATAGGTTTCTTTCTATCGCGTTGAATAAAGGGTGTAGTGTGATGAAGATTACACCGAGGATAGCGAAACTGTGGTGAACTTTCAGGAAAGGTTTGCCGAAGGCTTGTGTGACTCCTTTCAGAAATGGCGTGGTTAAAGTTGCCAAGCTGAGAAACAGAAAGCTAAAAAGCCCAAAAAACCTAACAGTCGCGCGTGTAGGGTCCGCCTCGAAGGCGCTAGGTCAAAACAGCAAAGCTATAACCACTGCTAAAACCGCTATTACAAGAAGCAAGATTAGGCCCTCTCTTTTTAGAACCATAAATAAAGAGAAGCGATGTTGGAATATAAGTAGTGCTGGCTGCCTTTGTTACCCCTTCCCGTATTTTCTAAATAACAATATTCCAACGGCTAGAACCACTACACTCAAGACTGATACAACGAGTAAGTCGAAGAGTGCGGTTTTCATCCTTAAAATCTTTTCAGTTCATTATTGCTTAGATAACAAAGTGGCGGGCCCGCTGGGATTTGAACCCAGGGTCTCCTCCTCCGCAGGGAGGTGTCATAATCCGTACTAGACTACGGGCCCTCAGCGCGAGATTATTCTACTCGCATAATATAAATGCTGGGCAAGTAGCCATGTGCACACATATATTTTTATAACCGTTCTTTAGGTTAAAGCTGATAGACGAAAATGCCTATGCCAAGAAAACTCCGCGCTTACGTTAAACTGTTGAGGTTTGATAGTTGGCAGGCTTGGCTGTTTAATTTTCTGCTTGGCTGCATCTTATTCGAGCTTCCAGCGATAGAGCGTTTCGCGGTGGTTTTGGTAGCGTTTTTGCTTGCTGCCAGCGCTGTGTTCATTTTGAACCAGTACTTTGATTATGAGAATGATAGATCGAATAGCCTGAAGAAAGATTTGCCGATTGCATCTGGAGAGGTTACTCCGCGAACGGCACTCACGCTGTTTTTCGTTTTCACTTCGATTAGTTTGACAAGCGCGTTTCTCACTGACATCAGTGTTTTCTTGCTGCTTCTTGCTTTCATGTTGCTCGGGATAGGATATTCTACTCCGCCTGTATGTTTTAAAAGCAGAGCCGGATTGGACGTTGTTGTTTGCGGTGTTGGGGCAGGAGTGCTGCCTTTTCTCATAGGGGTACAAAGTGTGCCTCTTTTGACTTTGGAGTTGGAGTATTATTGGATTGTTCGCCGTTATCAAGACGTGTTCTTTGCGGTGATGCCAATTTTTCTTATTCAGTGCGCTGGTCAAATTTATCAAGTGGTTGGAGATTGCGAGGCAGATGCTTTGGCGGAAATTAACACGTTCGCTGTCAAGTACGGCAAAAAAACTGCCCTAAGGTTTGCTACCGTTTCGCTGTTAGTTACAATAACCCTTCCGATAATCTACGAACTGCTGAACTTGTCTCTAATTCCCTTTCTAGAGTGGTATTTAGTTGCCTTCGCTTGTTTAGTTCCTTGTCTACTGTATTTCATGAAGCGGACACAAGACGCGTCTGCAAAGAACTTCAAAAAGTTAAGGGATTTTGCGCGGCGAGCGGGCACAGGAATCCTGCTTATCCTAATCCTTTACGTGTTCGTCGTAAGGCTTGTATTAAAAGGATTCTAGTCAACAAGCTATATCTTGCTTAACGCTCTCCGCAAAGCATTAACAACATTTTGTTTGCCCATTGCAAGTATGTATGGTCCCAGTCTAGGTCCCTGCGGAGCACCCATCAAAATCAAGTAGAGAGTCCTAAAGAAGGCGCTGGGCTTTAAGCTGTTGGTTTTAGCAACGTGGAAAATGGCGTTCTGTATTTCGTCAGGCTCATCTACAGTTTCTAGAACGTTAATTAGATCTGTGACGGCTTTTTCTTCTGTTTCGGTGAGTTTTACGGGTGTTTCTTTAATTTCCTCGAAGTCTTGAACCCAGTTGAGCGTGTACGCAATCCGCCTTGCTAGATCAGCGTCAACTTGCTGGTTTTTCTGCAGGTAGCGGTAGCTTTGAAGCTTATCGGTGAGGAACTGTTTCAGGCATTCTTTTGGCGCCATTTTAACCAAAAACGCCAGCAGATTATACGGCACGTGGACGCTGGGTCTAGCGGGAGGTTTCATGACCCAACAGTACTCGTATAAGCCTTTGAGTTTTGCAGTTTCTTTTGTGCTTACCTGTTTTTTGCCGAAGTAAACATCTTCAAGCTCATCAAGCTCATTCATGTAAGAGGGAATGTCGGAAACATCAAGGCTGCGGGTGCCAACAAACCGCTTCAACATCAACAGCAACAGCGACTGCGGAGAGCCATAACGGAACCAAACCTGCGGCGTAAACACATTGCCAGCTGACTTGGAAATTTTCTTACCGCCCTTATCCAAGAACATTTCGTATTTTGCATGAGACGGTGGTTCAAAACAGAGAACCTCGCGGCAGATGCGGTCATTTATCTTCACGGAGTCCGCAATGTCTTTGCCGTAAGCTTCAAACCTTATACCTACCGCTTTCCAACGTTCAGCAAACTCGCTTTTCCAAGTAAGTTTGCCCTCGCCTTTGGTTATGTCGGCTTCACCTTCGTGCCCACAGCCAGAGATGAGCTCGCCTTGGATTTCTAAGCCTTCACATTTGTAGAGGACTTTGTCGGTTTCTGGCTCAAACTTGTAGGCTTTTGTGGTGTATATACGTCCACATTTGCTGCAAACTGGGAAAAAAGGTAAAACTTCGGTGTATCGGTCTTGGTCTACTTCTTCCTTAACGATTTCGCCGACCTTCTCAGCGTTCAACAGTATCGTTCGGATTTCATCCAGCAGCAATCCTTTCTCATAAGCCTCCTCGGCAGAGAAGTAGCTGTACTGGATGCCGCATTCATCTAAAGCTTCAAGCAGAAGCGAACTCATGTGCTTCCCGTAGCTTTCGTGACAGCCAAACGGGTCGGGAATGCTGGAGACTGGAAAACCCAAATACTTCTCCAATGACTTTGGTAAGCCAAAGGGAACCTTCCGCAAACCATCCTTGTCATCGCAGAAGGCAACTAGTTCAGAGCTGAAATCCATCTCCTTCAGAGCCAGCGTAACCGCATAAGAACGCGCCGCGTCTCCGAGACTGCCTATGTGAGGAAAACCAGAAGCGCCCAGACCCATCTCTGTCCGGATCTTGTCCAAGCTTCTACCCAGTTTCCGCTCTCTATTGATTACTTTACGAGCCATCTTATCGTACCAGGTTCCGTGACCGATGATTTTTACGCGCATAACCTTTTAGCCTCTGTCACAATGTCTGCACGGTGAAATAAAAAAACGTTTAGAAAAAAGTGGCTTTTAAGGTTTCTTAATCATCTAAAACTTTGAGGAAGGGATATCTCCCTTAAGAGAAATACCTGCTGCACCGTCAAGTATCAACTGATAAGTTTTGCCTTTATACTCGTACTTCACGAACCACACAGGAGCATGCAAATAAACCGCGTGTTCCACATTAATCTCAGTGTAAATCTCGATGATTTTATCCACATCCTGCTTAAGCAGGTAACGGTGATGTGCCTCGATTTGCTGTTTAGTAAGCTCCAGTGCTTCTTCTCTGTCGATTTCACTGTTCAGAACTTTAGCGAATCCCTCGATTTTCCTAAAGTCATAAGGAATCTTACCGTGCAAAGGGACATCGTATTCTCTTGTGGGGAAACCCGCTGCCTCCCTTGCCAGCACAAGCCAATTGTACGCTTTCTGGATTTTCCCGTCCTTCACAATCGGTGGCGATATACGTTCGAATACACCTTTATAGCTAGTTTTAGCTTCGACAGAAACAACCCAGAAAGGCAGGTAAACCAAGTTCTTCTCGAGAACCTTGGATTTTCTGGCAAGGTCACTTGGTTTCATGAAGCCCGAACGCATCCAACGTTTAATCAACTCGTCTGCCTGAGCTAAATTGTACTTGTTCAGCAAAAGTGAATGCTCAAACTTGAAAGGTGCACCAGTCTCGATTACTGTAGTGAAGCCACAGTACTTGCAGGTGGCTACTAGCTCGCCAGGCTTGAACTCCACTGGCGCACCGCAGTGCGAACACCTGATGTTCTGAGCTACAGCCATTTTTCTATGCCTTCAGTTTTTCCCTCTTCAAAATTTCCCGAGCCACTATTACGCCTGAAGCTGAAGCTTGAATTAAGCCTCTAGTGACGCCAGCGCCGTCGCCTATGGTAAACATGTTCTGGATTTTGCTTTCCAAAACGTTGTTCAGTTGCAAGTGTGAAGAATAGAATTTCACTTCTATACCGTAAAGCAGAGTGTCTCTTGAGTGTATTCCAGGCGCGATTACATCTAAGGCTTGGAGCATCTCCCGTATGTCAGAGAGATAACGGTAAGGCAACACGAAGCTTAAGTCTCCGGGCGTGGCGTTCTTCAACGTTGGCTCTACCACGCTGCGGGCTAAACGTTCAGGCGTAGAGCGGCGTCCAGAAACCAAGTCACCCAGACGCTGCACCATTACGCCTCCGCTGAGCAAGTTCGAAAGCCGAGCCACGTATTTTCCGTAGGCTATGGGCTCCCTGAAAGGCTCAGTGAACGATGTGCTGACTAGAATGGCGAAGTTTGTGTTCTCCGTTTTTCTTTCGGCATAACTCTGGCCGTTAACTGTTAACACGCCGTCGTAGGATTCGGTGGTGACTTCACCGTAAGGCGAAACGCAGAATGTGCGAACTTGATCGTCGAAAAGCCGTGAGTAATATACAAGTTTCGGCTCGTAAAGCGCCTTAGTTAATTCTTCCATGACAGACGCCAAAACCTCAACCCTTACGCCTACGTCAACCGGGTTGTTAACGGTTTTTAAGCCGCGGATTTGCGCTTCTGTTTGCAGCCATTCGGCTCCGCTTCTTCCTGGCGCGATTATCACGTATTTGCCCGTGAACTTCTCGCCATTTACGGTTTCAACGCCTTTAATTATGTTTTTGTCGGCGATGAGCCCTTTAACGTCTGTTTTGGGTTGAAAAGTGATTTTGCTGTTTAGTTCTTGGCGCATCTGCCGAAGGGTTTCCACGCATTTTTCGGTGCCCATGTGGCGGATTTCCTGTCTGATCAGCTTTAACCCAGCTAAGGAGGCGTTGCGGTCGATTTCATCTACTTTCTCTTGGTCTCCACCGTAAACTTGCTCGCTTGCGCCGAATTTCAAGTATACGCTATCAACATAATCTACGAGCGTCTTGAGCTCTCTTTGAGAAATGTAATGGTTTAGCCAGCCTCCTACTTCTGTTGACAAGGTGAGCTTTCCGTCGCTGTAGGCGCCTGCTCCTCCCCAGCCTGAGAGCACGGAACATGGTTCGCAGTGTTTGCACTCAAACCCTCGGCTTGATGGACACTTGCGCTGGTCTATTTCTGGACCTCTATCAAGTATTAGCACATTGAGGTTGTTCTTTTCTGTTAGCTCTAACGCTGAGAATATTCCTGCTGGACCTGCACCGACTATTATTACGTCGTATTTCAAAGGGCGTTTTCCCCTGGAACCCAAAGTTAGATGGAATAACTGGCATATATTTGTTAGTGAAGGTTTTTTCTAGAAAGAGTTGAGCGGATCATTATTTCTATGTCTTAGCTAGGTGTTTTAACATGCTGAAAGTCAAATAAAAGAAAACGGGTTATTAATGCTCGCTTTAGTCCTTAATTGCTTCTATTAGACTCATAACGTTCCACAGTTTAACTCGTGTGTAAGGCGGCATGTTTGGATCCTGCAGTATCTCATCTAAAAGTGAAATGGCGTTTGAAGCCCGCACTGCAGGCGTAAATTCTGGGCTTTGCAGGGCGCCCATAGCGTCTTTTGCCGCGCGACGGATATTTCTCGGCGTAGTGCTGTCTTCTGAAACTGCACCGAGCACCATTAAAGCTTGTTGTATTTTCTCTTCATATTCCTGAGCTTTTTTCTTCCGCACCATAAATGTCCACCTATGCAATGTCGCAGTTATCAAGTTATATAAGCTTTAACACGTATTTATGTTGGGGTTCTGAAATGCAAGGAAAAACTGAGGATAAACCCATTAAACGCATGGCTGACCTGCTTCGGCAAGGCGCCACTTTAACCGACCTGTCATGCCCCGCCTGTGCGTCGCCGCTCTTCAGACTAAAAGACAGGACGTTATGGTGTGGTAGATGTGAAAAGAAAGTAGTAGTGGTGAAAGAAGGAGAGGAACAGGAAAAAGCAAGCAGCACGGCATATGACAGGCTTGAGGCGACGCTCTTAGAGAAGGTGCAGAGTATACAAGGTAAGATTCAAAACACTGAGGACTTAGAAGAACTGCAAAAACTGAGCAGTACACTGTCTGAACTTTTGAGCAATCTTGAAAAGGTTAAAAGAATGAAGAAGCCTAAGCAGGAACCTTGAGAGATGCTAGGGTTTTACGAGAATTTCCCTGCAAACATTCACAGAATAGAAGCTTTTACGACCTGTCTTTCAAGTAAAAGGCTCCAGCGAAGGCTGATACAAGTTCTCCATGACGTGAACCTTAGAAAATTCAGTTTTGAGGAAGTTGCCTGTCCAACAGTACCACAGTGCATGGTAATTTTTGAAACAGGCTTAGCTGAGGCTAAAAACTTCAACTACATAGACGAAGAAGAAAAACAGAAAGTGTTAAGTGCATTGAGAAAAGCGCCCTTTCAGACAATGGATTTTTTCTGCGCTGTCCGCTACTATAAAGGCATCTTAGGAAACAAGATGCCATTGAAATTTGATTATTATTTGCTACGCGTTGTCTTCGTTAGAAACAATCTGGAAATGCAGGTTTTTCACGAGCGAGGACCAAGATATATTTCGCCAGAGGACATCATCACTTTCTTGGTGAACGAAGTGAACAAGGCCTCTTCACGAAAAACACTGAAAAAAATTGAAACTAAACCTTAGTGAGGCTCGTCAAGAACTTCGTTACAACCTCATAAACTTCTTTCGCAACCTGTTTTTCGGATTTGTCACCGTCGATTCTGGTGAGGCGCCCATCTTCCACGAACTTGAAGTATGTCTCCCGCACTTTCTTCTGTGTCTCCAAGTCTTCCATGACTGACTTCTCTGGTTTCAATCTTCCCATAACAGTTTTCGGGTTTACATCTATGAAAAGCGCGAGGTCTGGCTTAAGAGCGTACTCGTTTACGTTTTCTATCCACTCTAAACTGAGCCCAGCAGCACCCTGATAGGCCAAAGAGGAGTAGATATACCGGTCAGAAATCACGAGGTGTCCTTCGTTTAAAGCGGGGATTACCTCGTTTTCTACATGTTCAATGCGGTCTGCAGCGAAGAGCAACGCTTCAAGGACTATTGAGAGGCGTTTTTCGCCGTAGAGGTAGCTTTCTCTTATGTAAGTACCGATTTTACCTCGGCTGGGCTCTGCAGTGTAGACGGCCCTGTTGCTTTTCCCGAGTTTTTTTGTAAGCAGTTTTGCTTGTGTTGTTTTTCCGCAACCGTCTAGGCCTTCGAAGCAGATGAAAACGCCTTTCTTTCTAAACTTGGTTCACCTTACGCTGGCTTAGCGTTACACATTATAGGGAGACTCATAAATATAACTTACAAACTGTGGAGGCGCTCAGGAATGCCGAAAGCGTATTGGGGTGAAATTAAAGATCCAGTGCACGGCTATGTGTACATTAATGAGGCAGAGAAGGGGATTATTGATTCATATTCGATGCAGAGACTGCGGAGGCTACGACAGTTGGCGGGATCGGAGTACGTTTATCCCGGCGCGAACCACACTAGGTTTGAGCATTGCGTCGGCGTGATGTACTTGGCTGGTAAGGCTGTTGAGAACCCGAACATTTCCCGAGTGGTCACCGACGAAGAGTTTGATATGACCAGGGTTTCAGCGTTGCTTCATGATGTTGGGCATGGCCCGTTTTCACACGTTTTCGAACAACTTTTGATCAGGGACCTTGAAAAGACTCACGAGGACATAACGTCGTGGATAATTGAGAAGAGCGAAGTGAGCGATATGATAACGAAAATGGGATATAAGCCTAAAGAGGTGGGAAAACTCGCGGTTGGAAAGCTCCACAAGCCCGGAAAAGCCTTTCTGGACCAGATTATAAGCAGTGCGGTGGATGTGGACAAACAGGACTTCATTGTAAGAGACACATTTCACACAGGTGCGGAATACGGTTTTATCGACGTTTTCAGATTAATCCACGCTTTGGACATTTTGGGTGAAGACTTGGCGGTAGAGTTGGGAGCGCTTTCAGCGCTGGAAGCCTTCATTATAGCCCGGATTGAATCGTTTAAAAGCATTTATTTCCACCGTGTCGGCAGGGCAGCGCAGATAATGCTGGCCATAGCTATGGAAAAGGCAGACAAAGAGCTTGGTTTGACAGCATTCAAGACGCCTGAAGAGTACTTAGAGATGGACGACTACACGGTTTGGGCGGCTTTGAAGAAATGTGAAGCGTCAAAACCTATAATTGATGATTTGGAGCATCGCAGGATGTTGAAATGCGCTTACGAGCGAACTTTCTATGAGAAGGACACTATGGTTTCGAACATTTTTGGGCGTGAGGCTTACCGGCAGCAGATGCAGAGGGAAATCGCCAAGGAAGCAGAAGTAGATACTGAGGCGGTGGTCATTGATGTTCCAACCGTGCCTTCTGTGCCCTATCATCATGCTGTTCTTATGGAGACTATGGAGATACCCGTGTTCAGTAGAAACCAAGCAGGCAAGAAAACGACTTATCGCCTGAGCGATATCTCAAAGATAATTGAGAACCTGAAAGGATTCATCAACATACTCCGTGTTTACACAAACGCTGCAGACCGCGAAAAAGTAGAACGCGCAACAGCGAAGATTTTAGGTAGAATCCCAACAACTGCAAAAATATCATATTGAATAATTTCATGTGTGTCTTTTTGATAATGATGTTGAATTTATTCAGTGAGTATAATATCCTGCAGACATTATTTAACATGTCTAAGTCTGAATCAAGATTGTACATTATGCGTTTTCAGAGGTTTAGCCTAAAAACACGAATTAGAAAAGTTTTTGTCTAAGGAAAAAGGGGAAGGTTTATTCGGGTGAAACCATATTTGCATGATGCTCCTACAAAAACAGCTCCGGTAGTATAGTCCGGTCAAGTATTCCGGCCTTTCGAGCCGAAGACCCGGGTTCGAATCCCGGCCGGAGCACCTTAATTTCAGCCTCGCTTTCTAGTTCATTTTACAACTTCTTGAGATATAGAAAACGTTGGATACATATAGGAAGAAAATTGTACATCAACTCACAGAACAGTAAATAAACACCAGCCACACCAAGAAATAAGGAAGGTAAAAACTTATGACAAGCGAGATTCGTTCAGCATACAAGAAACTTTTAGCCAGAACCAAAGATCTCATCCTGCTATCATCCGCTCAAAGCATTATAAACTGGGACATGGAAACCAAGATGCCACCAAAAGCAGTGGATCAACGCAGCCAGCAACTCGCGCTCTTAAGCCGTATCACATACAAGATGAGTACAGCACCAGAAATCGGAAAGCTCCTGAACACTATCCTCACAAGCCCACAACACGACACGCTCAGCGAAGTGGAAAAACGCAATATCTACCTCATTAAGAAAAGCTACGATGAACAAACCGCGCTACCAGAAAAACTTGTCGTCGAAACCGTCAAACAACGAGCCATAACCGTAAACACTTGGAAAAAAGCAAAAAAGCAAAAAAACTTTAGGATACTCAAGCCTGAACTTGAAAAACTCGTAGCCCTAAACAAACAAGCAGCCAAAATCCTAATGCAAGTAAAAAAGACAAACACACCGTATGATGCACTCTTAGATAGCTACGAATCAAAAATGACTGCCAACACTATCGCAATAACATTCAATGATCTGCGGCAAGGACTTACAGCTTTACTGGAGAAAATCCAGAACAGCTATGATCAACCCGACACCAGTATACTCCAAATCCGAATACCAGTGGAAAAGCAGCGCAAAATCGCGCAGGAGCTCACGCAGACGCTTGGCTACGACACCGCCTCGCCAGTAGCAGGTGGAAGAATCGACGAAACTGAGCACCCTTTCACCAGCGGATACTACGACGACGTGCGAGTAACCACCCACTATCACCCTGATAACTACGCAAGCGCCATCTTTTCTGTACTCCACGAAACAGGTCACGCAATATACGAACAAAACCTGAACCCAGACTGGAAATACCAGCCAGCAGGCTCGCCATGTTCCTTCGGAACCCACGAGTCACAATCACGTCTATACGAAAACATCATTGGGCGCTCCGAAGAATTCTGGGCGCATATGCTTCCGAAGCTGAAACAAATATCTGCGCCTGCTCTCGCCGAAGTGAGTTTGAGTCAATTCGTCCACGCATTAAATAAGGTTCAACCTTTAAAAATTCGCATCGAAGCCGACGAAGTAACCTACAACCTGCATGTGATAATACGCTTTCAAATCGAAAAAGACCTCTTCGCTGACAAAATAAAAGTGAACGAACTTCCCGAAATCTGGAACCAGAAATACAAGAAGCAATTAGGCGTTAACGTTGAAGACGATTCTGAAGGAGTCATGCAAGATACGCACTGGGCAAGCGGCTTATATGGTTACTTCCCGACGTATACATTAGGAAACATTTACAGCGGACAACTACTCGCCGCACTCGCAAAAGACATTCCAGACTGGCGTAGCCAACTTGCACAAGGCAACTTGGAAGACATAAGGGTTTGGCTGAACAAAAACGTCCACTGCCAAGGAGCCCTGCACGATCCAGCTGAGCTAATGAAGAGAGTAACAGGAAGAGAGCTGGATGCTGAACCTTACTTGAAATATCTAAGGGAAAAATACGGCAGACTCTACGGCTTCTGAACTTCCCCTTTCTTAGTTAACTCATCATAAATCTGAAGAACAAGAAAAAACAGAATACCGCCGAAGAAAAAGTAAACGCCAATCCAGCCGACAACAGCATCAAACATGTTAGCGCCGTAGAGAAAAAGCGCAAAACCTAATATGACTGTAGCTAAGCATATCCAATCAGTCCGAGACACCGTAACACCTGCACATATTGAACATTAACATTCAGCACACCCTGAAATATAAAGAATTACCGAAAAAAACTCGATACTGCACAAGGCAATTGTGTTGTAACCTTTAAAATTTTTAACCAGAAAAGTAGTTTTTAGCGGATACCGACAAAAAACTCAGATTAGCAAAGATACACCGATATTCCTGATGAAAAATACAATGTTATTCCGACACTTTTATATACAAGATGATGTACTGAGAGCTCAGAGGTAACAGTAAATGTCGGGTATAGACACTAAAAAACCTGAAACAGAAGAAGAGCTTGTGAGAATTGTGACAGAAGCCGCTAAAAATTCCATCAAATATAGGCGCGCAACAAAACGTACGCCGACAAAACCGACAATATCAGGAACGGCAAAAGCACTTAACATACACAGGGATACACTTTACACCTGGTTAAAAGAATTTAATGTCGATTTCAAAGAAGTCTTGGATCACATACCGACAAATATTTCAGATGATGCGGAAATATCGGGAGAAACTTATCTAATTGGTGAAGCTCTTGTCGGAGAGGGAAACGAAGTTGCACATATAGACCTGTTAATAGGAGACAAAACTGGGCCTGTTGGAAAAGCTTTTGCTAGTGGATTATCGAATCTTTCAGCTGGTCACACTCCGTTGTTGGCTGTCATTCGACCTAATCTTCCGCCTAAGCCGCACACGTTGCTTGTGC
>Ga0111168_111_pt1 | contig 22201 bp, 27 predicted proteins | sample DeeMarSeWOR28_12_FD_80261 | JGI IMG/M metagenome (GOLD analysis project Ga0111168, IMG submission 80261) | Crenarchaeota group-1 archaeon SG8-32-3 | reverse complement strand
AGCAAAGGATGAACGATGTTCATGAAGGAAATGAAACAAGAGAAGATGTCTTGCGAGATGCAATTGAATTTCTGAAGCCAGTGACAAAGCAACTGAAAGAAAAAGAACACGTCATCGGTGAGCGTTTAAGCCAAGCTTTAATGAATGCGCGGCTGGAAGAACGAATAGTCGGCGTGTGCCCTGTCTGCAAAAATGGAAAACTGGTGATTTTGCGTTCCAGAACATCAGGAAAACGCTTCATTGGTTGCACAAACTATTTCGAAGGCACGTGTAAAAGCTCCTTTCCTCTTCCACAGAAAGGTTTAGTGAAACCAACTGGTACTGTTTGCAGAAGCTGCGGCCGTCCTACCGTGCGAGTTTGGATAAGGGGCAATCGTCCCTGGACCCTGTGCGTTGATCCCCTATGTCCTACAAAAACGAAGGCGGAAAAGCGTTGAACTGGGTTAGAGCTCAAACAACACTACAAAAAATAGCCGCGCGCCCGAGATATTATTGTTTTGGTGCTTTTACACCTAAGGCTTATTTCATGCTTAAACAAAAAGCCCTGCAAATAGTATAGTCGCTGCAATTGGAAAACAGAAAAAAATTGCTCATGATATCGCTACTTCTACGGATTCAAATCTTCTCTACCTTGGAAGGCGTTCCAATGTATGCGGTGTTTGCTAAGCCGATGAAAAGCCCTGTTTCAACCACACCTGGAATCATCTTAATCTTAACTTCAAGTTCCGCAGCATTGTTTATCACACCAAAAAAGGCGTCTATTATCACGTTTCCGTTGTCGGTTACTATGGGTCCAACTTTGCCCTTTCCTTCTCTCAGAATAGGAGTTCCACCAACCGATTCTATCCTGCGCTTTATCACAGCAATCGCGGAAGGCAAGACTTCAACTGGCACAGGATGACCGTTTTCGCCTAGAGTTTTCACTTTTTTGCTCTCGTCAGCTATGATAATATTCTGTTTGGACACTGAAGCTACAATTTTCTCCTGGGCTAATGCTGCGCCCATGCCTTTGATAAGGTTCATTTTTGGGTCTATCTGGTCAGCACCATCAATGGTTACGTCAATTACATCATGCTCTTCCAACGTGGTTACTGCAATCCCGTGTTTGATCGCTAATAAAAGCGCTTGATAACTCGTTGGAACACCCAATAAACTTAAGTGCTCACGTTTAATTCTCCCACCCAACGCTTCTATGGCACATGCAGCTGTGCTTCCGCTTCCTAAGCCTACAACAAAACCGTTTTTAACATGCTTAACCGCAGCGTACGCTGCCTTCCGCTTTAGCTCTTCAATGTCTTCAGGATTCAATTTCCATCTGCCCCAGCTTGTCCAAGACTTTCTCCACTTCGCTTCTAATTTCCTCTATGCGCTTCTCAGCTTCACTCTTCGGGCTTGGTTTCTCCGCAGGCTTCCGTCTCTTTGTTGGTTTCTTTTTCGCCTCTTCCTCTTCTTCCTCTTCTTCCTCTTCTTCCTCTTCTGCTTCGTCAAACATGGATGTTTTCGGCATTTTTACTCGTATCTCTTTCACGGGTTGCACGTCAATTTTTGACCGTAACTCCTCAACTTTTGAGCTTAAGTCACCGAATCGTTCGCTGAAAAGTTTCATCAGGTCTTCCTGCATGCCTTCGAGCTCGTGCAACGCCACTATGGTTTCGTCTTTCGTCATGGATTCTTTGACAGCTTGCATGCGGCTTTTGTAGGAGGCTGCAAGTCTTTCGCGTTCTTGCTCGTTGATTTTTCCTTCCGCGTGAGCTTCATAAAGCCGCCTTATAGAGTTGCTTAAAATCTCCCTTTCCAAGTCAAGAATACGCAGTTCATCCTTTGCATGGGATGCATCGTTTGTCTGAACGCTCTTTGTAACTTTAAAAGGCAAACCCTTAAACTCTGGTTCCGCTTGAATCTTCAAGTCTGGTTTTTCAGACTGTTTCCTGCGTATTCTCATGGCGAAAATGACAATCACGCAGGCGATAATAACCACTAATACTACTGCCGTAATGGTTGCGGAATACTCGAAAGCCATGATATCCTCTGTACTTCATTGGTTTTTGTATATATATAAATTAATAGCAGTTTTTGTCAGTTTTTGCTTTTTAATATACAAATTAAATTGAAAAAATGGAGATTATGAGTTTACTTGGCTCGTTCGCCCTTTCATAATTGTTTGTATTTCAATATTAATTTTTGACTCTTAGACAAATTTGCGTTTGCGTCTAGTTTCGCTTTGGGCTTTGCCCCGTTTTTTTAGAGTTTTAATTAGAGATGATATTTATAGCATGTTTGATTCAATAGATAGCACTTTCAATGAGGGCGACGACAACGTGAAAGATAAGCTAGCAGCAACAGTCTTGCAGTTGCTACGTGGAACATTCACGATGCCAAAGTGGACTATAGCGAAGCGCAACCCGTTTAAAACGTTGATTGTAACTATTATCTCGCAAAATACAGCAGACAGGAACACAGCAAAAGCCTTCGAACGCCTATCGAAGCGGTTCGAAATCAAGCCCGAAGTGCTAGCGAATGCAGAAACCAGCCATATTGAAGAAACCCTGAAAACTGCTGGTCTCTACAGGAGCAAAACCAAAACAATAAAACAGGTTTCAAGAATAATTCTCGAAAAATTTCACGGCTCCCTGCAGCCTATATTATCTTTGCCACTTGAGGAAGCAAGAAAAACCCTAATACAAATGCCCGGGGTAGGACCGAAAACTGCGGATGTTGTCTTGCTCTTCTCCAAAGGGCAGCCTACGATTCCCGTGGATACGCACGTGAACCGCGTTTCAAAACGATTAGGCTTCGCGCCTGCAAACGGAGACTACGAAGCCGTCCGCACAACTCTCCAATCACTCTACGACCCAGGTGACTACTTGGCTGTTCACGTATTACTGATTGCGCATGGAAGGAGGTACTGCAAGGCGCGGCGACCATTATGCACGCAGTGCCCCGTGAACACTTACTGCCCTTCAAGAGGAATATGAAATGACCACGCTTAAGCTACCAACAGAAGTCATAAAATATTTCCCTTACGAAAGCGTGCGCCCTCAGCAAGACCAGTTCATAAAGACCATTTTTAACGCCGTTCAGGCAAGACGCTCAGTTCTCATTGAAGGAAGCAACGGGTTAGGCAAGACCATTTCAGCGATTTCTGCGTCTCTCCCAATTGCGGTCGAGAAAAACTTAAAGATACTTTACGTGGCTCGTACTCACAGGCAACACGACCGCGTAATAGAAGAACTGCGAGCCGTGTTTAAGAAGCATCATGTTTCAGGCATTTCGCTCCGCGGACGCAACCAAATGTGCCTCAACAAGCTGGCGGTTAAGAACGCTTTTGACGCCAAATCGCTTATGGAAGCCTGCGAACTGTTGAAAGCCGAAGGTAAGTGCCCTTATCACAAGGCTCCAGAAGAGCAAACCTACGATTACCTTATACTTAAACAGCAAATCGCTAGTCGCCCATATAAGGCATCTGAAATCCAGAAAGTCTGCAAGAGAAAAGGCTTCTGTTCCCACGAACTCGTAAAAGCCGCCCTTTCAGATATCAAAGTCATCGCGTTAAGCTACCTTTACGTTTTTAACCCTGTAATCCGCGCTGCGTTCCTCAAGAACATCGAGACAAACCTGAAGAAAATCATCTTAATCGTTGATGAAGCCCACAATCTGCCCGAGACAGCCATCGATATCTCAAGCAGAAGCCTCTCGCTTTTCGCTATAAAACAAGCCGAACTTGAAGCCCAGAAGTACGAGAACAAGACAGCTAAAGAGTTTACCCGCTTTTTCAGAAAAGAAGTCGAAAAACTAACAGAGAACATGCGCAGAGAGCAAATAATCCCTGCAGAATCCATAATCGAAATCTTGCAGAAACATGGAAACGTAGCTAACCCAAGAGACTTTTTTGAGGAGTTACACGAGGTTGGCAGTTCAATCAGACGGAACCTACTTGCGGAAGGAAAGTACCCGCGCTCTTACATTCACAGCATGAGCGAGTTCCTGCTCCGATGGTTGGAAACTTTGGGCGACAACTCCTTCATAAATGTTGCAAGCAGCTACTTCACCAGAGACAAAGTCAAAGCGGTAAAACTGGAAATAGTTGCGCTGGATCCGTCGAAAATCACCTCGCCAGTTTTCTCATCCACCTACGCCAACATAGTCATGTCCGGTACTCTTCAGCCCTTAGAAGCTTACGCGAGAATAACCAAGCTTCCAGAAAACATTGTGCAATGTGTCCTACCCTCACCTTTTCCCAAGGAACATATACTCTCTCTTGTATGCTGCGGAGTCTCAACAGCCATGGAAAAACGAACCCCTGCCATGTACCAGACAATTATAGAAAGAATTAACGAAGTCGCGCAGAACACGACAGCAAATACTGGAGTTTTCACTGCCTCATTCGACGTGCTAAACGCCCTGCTCACTGAGGGCTTGGAAGTAACTTTGAATAAGCCATTGTTCTATGAGTACAGAGGCATGAGCTCCAAGGCGAACGAAGAACTCGTGGCTGGTTTCAAAGCTTGCGGTGAAGGCGACGGCGCAGTTTTCCTCGGCGTTCAAGGCGGAAGAACCTCAGAAGGCGTGGACTTCCCAGGCAACCAAATGAACACTGTAATTATAGTGGGCGTACCATACGCGGAGCCTACCACGAGAGTAAAAGCGCAGATAAGCTACTACGATGGGTGCTTCCCCGAACTGGGACGCGAATACGGCTACGTTCTCCCAGCCATGAAAAAAGCCTCCCAAGCTGCTGGGCGACCCGTAAGAACACTGGAGGACCGAGGCGCCATAGTATTCTTGGATTACCGTTTTTCCACAAGCTACTGCCGCAGTTTTCTCCCCTCATGGATAAGCAACCACATGAAAGTCCTGCAACCCGGCAACGGCATCTTAGCCCAAGAAATCCGCAGGTTCTTCAAACCTTAGGCGTTCAATTGCTTTCGTCAGGTCTTCTACGCGGATAAACGTGACCCGCACGCCCCGCTATGCGCATAGCTGAAGCAATATCCCTGAGACCGCGCCTGTGCTTGTTATGGTTCAGCGGACGGCTTGTTCCCGCCTCACTCACCACCTTCAACGCCACCTCCACAGGCAAGTCACGGTCAAACTCTTCTATTAGCTCCTTGTAGGTTGGGACTCCGTTACCAACTTTTATGGTGACCGTGGTGGCAGCGAAGTCAACTTCCCGTATGACACCCCTGACTTTAGCCAGTGCCTCGTGGGCACTGAAGCAGTTGGCGGTTTCGTTGACTTTCCCGTCGGCTATAACCACCAGCCCAAACACTTCACCAGGGTCTATACCAATGATAATTTTCTCGTAAGCTTCTTTTCCCTGCAAGATCTTCCTAATGTCGTTTGCCACAACGTCAGACCCGGTGTCGCAATTGTAAACCAGCACTTTTTCATGGTTTATCAGCTGCTTTTCCTGTTCAGTGGTTATGACCACTTTGATGTCTGTGGGCACCACTTCGTTAGGAAGCAAACTCAAAAAGGGAATATCATGTTCTTTTAACTTGTTCACTATTAAAAAGTAAGCTTTCCCCTGAACCGTGGCAACCGCAACTTCCGCTCTCATACAAACTTTCTATACGTGTATACGTTTAAAGGTTAGTGGCTCACATCTGCAATTTAATTCCGGATAACTTCGCAGCGCGCGCTTTATCGAGCATAATAATTCAAGGGCGAAAGTTTAAGCGCAAAACAGATTATTAATTCGAAGTTTATACTACTTTGATGTGCATTAGCGTGATAAAAAAGGTCTCAACTGGCTGTAGTTGCATTGACAACAAACTAAACGGCGGAATATCTCCAGGAACCGTTACCCTAATTTACGGAGAACCCGAAACGGGAAAATCAACGTTGGCGATGCAGTGTGCAGTAAACTGTGCTATGCAAGGTTACAAAACATTATTCATAGACTGCGACAACACGTTCTCCGCTAAAAGGCTCTCACAAGTATCCGTGGGAAAATTCGAAAAAATCGCCGATCTCATAATACTTGTTAAACCAGCCGACTTCAAAGAGCAAACAGCCCTTATAGACCGCATCGGAGAGTACACAGCAAAAAACTTCGGCTTGGTAGTGATTGACACCTTCAATTCTCTATACAGGGCTAAAATTGCTGAGTCTTCTGGAAAAGCATTCGGTGCAAACCGCGAGCTGAATCGGCAACTAGCTATTCTAGCGCAAACCGCAAAAACAAGAAAACTGCAGGTAATAGTAACAAGTCAAGTGCGAAGCATCTTCAACGAATCGTACATCAGCGTAGCACCAGTTGCTACCAGAGTTTTAAAATTCTGGGCTGACACAATAATTGTCATGAAACCCACGGAAAACCCACAGACAATTAAAGCCTTGCTTGAGGCGAAAGGCGAAAAAAATCTAGAAGCAGCCTGCTACTTGAGAATAAACGAGACTGGAATACATGATTGCCCGTTCATTTAGTGATGGTTGATTACATGGATATTGCCCTATTGATTGTTGAAGCATTAAAATTTATATTTCCCGCCTACTGTGCAAACGCGGCGCCAGTGCTTGTTGGCGGCGGACGTGCAATGGATTTTGGAAAGAACTTTGTTGACGGCAAACGAGTTTTAGGGAACAACAAGACTTTCAGAGGCTTCTTTTTCGGCTTAGCTATAGGTATAGCGGTTGGATTAGTTGAGTGGATGCTTTTTGAGGATTATCCTTTTCTGTTCAGTTTGTTCACGCCTTTTGGTGCGCTCTTGGGCGATTTAGCCGCTGCGTTTCTGAAAAGACGATTAGGAATTGCGCCTGGGGGGTTTTTTCCGATTGTAGATCAGGTTGACTTTGTGGTAGGCGCCATTGTTTTTGCGTTGCCTTTAGCGATGGTGTACTGGGAGTTAGCGGCAGCAGCTCTAGTAATCACGCCGCCCATTCACTTACTTACGAATATCGGTGCGTACAAGTTGAAATTGAAAAAAAATCCTTGGTGAAAGGTCATCTACCAAGTTTAATCAGAATTGCGTCTTCTAGGAAGATGTACGCTAGAAGTAAGAACGTCACACCTATGACTAGCATCATGTATGCCTGTCTTGGTTTATAGGCGTATTTTGTGCTTTGGTATATAGCCAGTAAGCCAACGAAGCCAATTGCGTAGAGCGTGACTGCTATAATGCTGTCGGATATGAATTGTTCTCCAAGGTCGGGGTATAGGAAGATAAATCCGCTTGTTGTGTAAAACGCGGGAAGAGGTTCTGATATGATAGTATATAATCCTCCACCGAAAAGAAAAATGGCGTAGGCAAGTACTACTATGGAGACAACGAGAGATGAAGGTTTCGTGGTTGAAATTTTGTCGAAAAGTCGACTCAGTGAAAAAGAAGTTGATGAAGCTCGTTTCTTAACTTTTTTTGCCATTTCTTGTTTCCTCATTTGTAATTAGGTAACTGGCTACTTCTTTAATCCATTCTCCTGTTAAAGGATTTTGCTCTATCTCACTTAAATATTCTCTCCAAGAAATTTTTAAGGCCTTTCTCCAGCAATCATACTTCTCAACAATGTTCTTGTAGGCTTTCAAGTGTATTCGGCAGAATTTTTCCGTAACGGCTTTTCTTTGGCAAATTTTGCAATTCAATGCTTTTGTCTTCCTTGACTGTTGGTTGAAGAGTTGATTGCTGGCTATTATGTGATTTTGTTCTATACCCTAATATTTATAGATTCTATTTGGTGGTCGTCTAAGGTCTTTTTCCTACTCGTCAAAGACCATAGCCCCCTTAGGGCATTCAATTCTTGTTGCTTTTTCTTCTTTTCGTGTTGTTTTGTTCATTTTTCTTACTTTTGTGGATAGGCATACTTATCGCTCGAAAACTCGAAGAAAGAGAAAACGTGATTCCATGAGAAGATGACAGCGCCAGCAGAAGTAAGTGTTTTAAGCCTAAACTATAAGAGTAAAAAACTATGTTCATGCAGCGTAAGATTCTGGTGGAAAAACTGAAGCAGATATTAGCCGAGGATGTTGGAGAGGGTGACGTGACGTCAGCGGCTGTTGTTCCCGAAGGATTGAAGGTTGAAGCTGTGGTCGTTGTGAAGGAAGCGGGAGTAATTGCTGGAATCGAAGAAACCGTGATTTTTGGGGAGAGCCTTGGCCTGAGCGTTAAGGCAGAAGTTGCGGACGGCAACGAAGTTAAAAGCGGCACTGTGATTTTGAAGATTTCTGGAAGTGCTATGGCTATTCTTTCGGCTGAGCGGACAATCTTGAATTTGCTGTCACGTATGAGCGGCATCGCCACGGCAACGCGGAGACTTACTGAAAAGCTGCGCAAAGCCAATTTGATGACGAAAGTGGCAGCTACCCGAAAAACTGCGCCAGGGTTGCTCTATTTTGACAAGAAAGCCGTGGTAGTAGGCGGCGGTGAACCGCACAGGCTACGCTTGGACGACATGATTCTGTTGAAGGATAACCACGTTGTGATAGCGGGAAGTGTTGAGAACGCAGTGAAAAAAGCCAAAGCCGTTGCATTGAGCAAGAAAATAGAGGCGGAAGTCACCAGCATAGCGGACGCTTTGAAGGCGGCGGAAGCGGGCGCTGACATAGTTATGCTGGACAATTTTTCTCCGAAACAAGTCAGGGAGGCTGTTGAATTGCTTAAGGAGTCAGGGTTTTTTGGAAAAATATTGTTGGAAGTTAGTGGCGGAATCACCGAGCAGAACCTGCTGGAGTACGCTTTGGCGGAAGTTGACGTTATAAGTATAGGTGCGTTGACTCATAGCGTCAAAGCTTTAGACATCAGCTTGGAAATCGTCCTCACAGAATAATTTTTCGCGTTTAGTACCCAAAAATCAGCAAAATTAGCACTAATATGTTAACTGAGGAGTGGGCGATAACCGCTACTATTAAGGAATTCCAATGGTGATAAACGTAACCCAGCACCAGCCCCGCGGATAAAGCTGAGATTATATAGACCAATTGGGGGTCAAAATGGAAAAGCCCGAAAACAAACGCAGAAGTCAAAACAGCTGGTATAAACGAAAACCTGCGAGTCAGAGTGCTCTGGAGAAAACCCCTAAACGCAAACTCTTCACAGACCCCTGCCAAAGCCAAAGCAGTCGCCACATAGATAAGCCCCTCAGGATACTTTGTAAGCTCAGCTATCATAGTGTTTGATTCTATAACGGCTTGGCTCTCGCCGAAAATTATCAAGAGCACCGCCGAAACAGCTATGTCTACAGAGAGCAGTATCGCTCCGGAAACGAGCCCCCACAGCACCAGTTTAGGATTAATGTCTAATCCGACGTAACGCCTAACGTCAACGCCTTTATACAGCAGATACCCAAGTGGCACAATCAGTATAATCAATTCGGAAAGGACCAAAGCCAAACCTTTGTCGAGCGTAAGGTAAAATAAGCCACCTAGAAGCATAGCCGAAACAAAAGTAACCACTATAACCAGAACAGCGTCAACAGTGGACACAGGAACAACTTTTTCTTGTTGCACAGGGTATGCCTCAGTCAACTTCGACCAAATCCTGAACTAAATGATTGCTCGACTTATTTCTTTGGTTTTACTCGTAAAGCGCGAAAACCTCTGGCACACGGATTCAGAGTTTCCGCCATATTAACTTTGCCCAAAACACCTTCAGCGTCTTCAGCATACCCTCGCACGTCATGCTCCGAAGCAATAAGCGAATGCAAATATAATCTTCTCCTAGTTATGCAGGGTTGGCATCTAGAAGGCAAACCCAACAGCATCTCTTCTTTTTCTTCCAGTGCTTGCCCACAAGCAAACAAAACAGCCTCAGCGGCAGCCGACAACTCTGCAACCCTAACGGGAATACTCTCTTTGCCGATAGCCAACACGTCCAACCCATACACGCGTTTGATTTCGCTAGCAACCTTGCGCAGCCGAGGCAATAACCGCAAAAGATGCTGCCGTGCCTTGCTGGAGATTCTCATGTTTGACAGCTGAACTGGAGACAAGTCTTCAACTGGCAACGCGCATAGGGACAAGTCCAAATGCACGACATCGGCTTTCACACTGCCCAGCAGGTCCCTGCAAAGCTCAACCTCACCTACTATCACCTCATACCCGTTTGTCACTTCCTTGAAAATCGGTTTAACCAACCGCGTGTGCGCTTCTCTGTATGGTTTTTCAACCAGAACCGAAGCTGATGCAACAAGGTACAACGGCGTAAATTTTGCGTCCAGTATCGCCACTGACGAATCCGCCGATATTACTCTCAAATGTCTCACCGTTTCAGTATATGGGGGCGATGGAAATTAGCTTTGCTCTTCAGCCAAATTAGCAGTTTTCAAGTTCATTGCCAGAAGATACATTTCAGAGCTTTTAGCGCGGCTCGCCTTCGGCTTTATAACCTTGACAACTTCAAAATGCTTCTTAACAGTTTTCACAAAGTCCGGTAGCATGTTGCCTTCAAACACCTTAACAAAAAAGTTTCCTGAAGGACGTAGCGTCCGCAATGCGATCTCTAACGCTTTAGTCGCTAGATCTATCTGCCGCGCATTATCAACTTCCCATATTCCCGAAATGTTTGGCGACGCGTCTGAAAGCACAATATCAGCTTTCCGAGGGAGAAAGTCCATGATTTGCTGAAGTGTCTCAGGCTCAGTGAAGTCCCCAACAATCGTTCGCACATACTCTTGAGGGAAAGGCTCAATCGGCTTTAGGTCCACACCTAAAACGAAACCGGTCTTGCCAACGATTTTCCTAGCGGCTTGAATCCAACCTCCTGGCGCTGCTCCCAAGTCAACTACAATGTTACCTTTACGTATGAAATGATACTTCTTAGCGGTTTGAGAAAGCTTGTAAGTCGCTCTTGAGCGATAGTTTTCAGCTTTTGCCTTTTGATAGTAGTAGTCACGTTTTCTATCTTGGATCCAGGCTTTGGGCAAAAGAATCGTCACCTAACGCGTCTGGATCACTTTCTCCTAAAGACACGATCCACTCGGTGAGTTTAGCGCAGTCTTTCGGGGAAATTGTGGTTGTTGGGTCACATCTTGCGTTGTCTTTGCATAACAGGCATGGACAATCAGCGATGGATTCTATGGAAGCTGGCATCCTTTTAGGGAAAAGCCTGTAAGTCCACCTTCCACCCTGCAGTTCTTTTTCTCTGCGAATTAGCCCTTTTTCTTCCAGCTTGATAGCCACTCTAGAGCCTTCTCGGCTGCTTGCATCCAACTCTCGCCACAATTCCGATTGAAGCACACCTTTAGAGCCAGTGTTTATCACAAAGTGAAGGGCTTTTTGTTCCAAGTCATTACGTTTCGGCATAATATCAGTTCCGCGTATTACATTAAATATATGCGTTGGTTCCAGATAAAAATATGTATCCCCAAAACTAAGAAAACTGAAGGATTGAAGACATGAAAGAATCAGAGGCACCGTGCTGTCTAGGAATAGAATCAACTGCGGATGACTTCGGCGTTGGAATAGTCACTTTCAACGGGGAAATATTAGCCAATGTTTCAAGTGGTTACGTACCCGAAGAGGGAGGAATTCACCCCCGAGAAGCCGCGAGACACCACGCAGAAACAGCAGACAAAGTTCTAGGCGAGGCTTTATCTAAAGCCCAAATAAAACCCAGCGATCTAGCGCTTATTGCCTTTGCTCAAGGTCCCGGGTTGGGACCTTGTCTGCGCACTGGAGCAACAGTAGCCCGCGCTTTAGCCTCATATATTGATGTTCCACTTGTGGGGGTCAACCATTCCGTAGCTCACATTGAAATAGGTAAACTCGAGACAGGTTCAGTAGATCCTGTAACGCTTTACGTTTCAGGCGGAAACACCATAGTCTCAGCTTTCGATGCTGCACGTTATAGGGTTTTCGGCGAAACCTTAGACATAGCGCTTGGCAACTGCTTAGATGTTTTCGCAAGAGAAGCAAACCTCAAACACAAACAAGGTATGTCGCTAGGCGCCACGTTAGAAAGGTTAGCCGCTGATGGCGAAAAACTGATTTCACTGCCTTACGTTGTGAAAGGCATGGATATTTCGTTTAGCGGGTTGCTTACTGCCGCAACCACCCTGCTTCGCAAAGGTGAGAACAGGCTGGAAGATCTATGTTACAGTCTGCAGGAGCACGCGTTTTCCATGGTTACCGAGGTAACTGAAAGAGCGTTGGCACATACTGAGAAGAAAGAGGTGTTGTTGACAGGAGGCGTTGCAGCCAACAAGCGTCTGCAGGTTATGCTTGACTCTATCGCGGAGGAGCATGATGCGAAGTTTAATGTGGTGCCACGCCAGTTTGCAACGGATAACGGCGCCATGATTGCTTGGACTGGAGTTTTAGCCTACACACATGGCTTAGCCACGCCTATAAACGAGAGCTTTGTCAAGCTGCGGTGGCGGTTAGAAAAGGTTGAGGTTCCATGGATAAAGTAGATTCACAAACGCTGCTCAAAAAAGGCGCGGAAGCCAGCCTCTTTCTGGCAGATTGGCATGGAAGAAAAGTCATTGTTAAAACGCGGTTTCCGAAAAAATATCGCCCCGCTGAGCTGGATGAGAAAATTCGAAGTTACAGAACAGCGCATGAGCCTCAGCTTATGCATGAATCGAAAAAAGCGGGGGTGCCAACGCCGACGATTTTTCTCGTGGACATGAAGAATACTGCAATAACGATGGAGTTTGTGGAGGGGAAGCAGATGAAGCAGGTTTTGCCTCATGTTTCAATGAAGGAAAAGCAGGAGTTATGCAGTAGGGTTGGCGTGCTAATTGGAAAAATGCACAAGCGTGGGGTGGTTCACGGTGACTTAACTACGTCGAACATGATTCTGGATGGCAAAGGCAAGATTTTTCTGGTTGATTTTGGATTGGGTGAAAAAACCCGTGAAATAGAAGCTAGAGGAGTGGATTTGCATTTGATGAAACGTGCGTTGCAGAGTACGCATTACCAGTTTGCGGAAGAATGCTTCAGGAACGTGCTGCAGGGTTACGCTGAGGTTTGGGGCTGGGAAGACGCGGAAAAAGTTTTTGAGAAAACCCGTGAAATAGAACGGAGAGGTCGTTACGTTGATGAGAGGAAACAGCCGTAAAAAGAAGTTCTCGTTAAAAGGAAAAGCTGTATTTTTCGCAACGGGAAATATACACAAATTCCACGAAGCCACCAGCATACTAACAAGAATTGACATAGCGGTAGCCATGCTTAGAGTGAAAGACACTGAAATACAAAGCGACAGTCTCTTGGAAATCGCGCAGACAAGCGCTCGAGATATATTCAAGCGATACGGTTTGCCTGTTATTGTGGAGGATGCAGGGCTTTTCATAGACGCGCTGAAAGGTTTTCCAGGTCCCTACGCGGCTTATGCGTACAAAACTATTTGCAACAAGGGTTTGCTGAAGCTAATGGAAAACGTGAAAAACAGGAAAGCACAGTTCCAGTCGGCCATAGTTTACTGTGACAGTGAAGCAGAAGCACCTATTGTCTTCAAAGGGGAAGCAAACGGTGTAATAACCTTTGCCGAGCGAAGTGGAAGCGGCAAGTCAGGTTTCGGGTTTGACCCCATCTTCAAGCCTGACGGAAGCGCTAAGACATTTGCGGAAATGACCCTTGAAGAGAAGAACGTATTTTCACATCGTGCTAAATCTATCCGTAATTTCGCTGAATGGTACAAAAAACTTCAGTGACTACGCCTTAAAGGTTTAACAGAAAAAACATGACTCGTCTATAGCTTACACAAATCGCATCATATGCTGAGTGATTTTGGAAAGAAACAGAATTTAGGGGATAAGCATGAGTATTCAGAACTCTTATACTACAGCCTAACCTGTTAAAAATGACTGAAGTCAAATAAGATCGTTTTTCAAACGTTAGTATCGACCAGAGAATCGTGAAGCGTAGAATTATCCAAAATATTTTTGCTGGGGGATTCAGCTACTTTTAAATATTCGTGTTCCGTGGGTCATATTGCTTAAGGTGTATAGATGCCAAAAAAGGAAAAAGGACGATCACATTCAACAAGACCTGTTAGCAGGCGCCCGCCAAGCTGGTGCAAGTACCAGCCTGAAGAGGTAGAAGCCTTCATAATCAAACTGGCAAAGGAAGGGCATTCACTCAGCAAGATAGGCACGATTCTCAGGGACCAATACGCGATTCCCCTAGTGAAGCCCATAACGGGAAAAAGCATAAGCGACATACTTGACGCGGCGGGAATGGCACCATCGATGCCAGAAGATCTGGCGAATTTAGTCAAAAAAGCGCAGGGCCTTGCTGTCCACATGGATAAGAACAAGAAGGATCTTCATAACAAGCGTTCAATGCAGGTTATCGAAGCGAGAATACACAAGCTTTCAAGGTACTACAAGCGAACAGGCGTTCTGCCTACGAAATGGAAATATAAGGCAAAGGTAGCATCAATAACTTAACGCTGCTTTATCCCAAAACTATTAAACCTGTTTCTTGCGCATGAAAGAATACTGATAGCACCAGCTTTAAATCTTGATTCCCCCTTTTAGGCAAGAGTGGATTAGAATGGCTGAGGACCAAGCACCAAAGGAACGCTTTTTAGCGTCAGCCGACCGGGCAGCGAGGGTTATAGTGGAAACTGTGGAGAATAACGGATTCATTCATGTTTTCTCGCATTTAGACGCAGACGGAGTTGCCGCAGCAGGGATAATGGGAAGAGCCCTGTTCAAGCTTGGCGCACAGTTTAGGTTAAGGGTGACATAGTGGCGGACAAGCCACAATTGATTATCTTCACGGATTTCGGGAGCGGGTACCTTGAGCTTTTAAACGAGAAAATTCCAGACTTCAAAATGCTAATTCTAGACCACCATCAAGTAAACGGAGAGGTGGAAAACGAGAACTTCGTGCAAGTTAACCCGCATTTGTACGGGATAGACGGAGCCACCGAAGTCAGCGGTTCCGGAGTAGCATATTTCGTAGCTAAAGCTGTCAACAAGGAGAACGTGGATCTATCGCCTATAGCTCTCGTTGGCGCGCTAGGAGACATGCAAGACAAGAACGAGCAGAGACAACTTCACGGCTTAAATGCATTGATAGTTGAAGACTCTGTAGCCGCGAAACTGGTTACAGTGGAGAAAGACTTGACCTTCTTCGGTAGAGAAACCCGACCCATCCACAAAGCTCTAAGCTCCGCGAGCACCCCGTTCATCCCAGGCTTAAGCGGAGAAGAAGACAAAAGCCTAGCTTTCTTGTCTAGCTTAGGTATTAAGCTCAAAGATGGCGACAAGTGGCGTGCGCTCAGAGACCTCTCGATAGAGGAAAAGAAAAAACTAGCCTCTGCTCTCGCTGACCATTTGATCGCAAGAGGATTGCACGCTGAAGTGGGCAGCCTCATAGGCAACGTTTACGTTTTAAACGAGGAGGAACCTTGGACACCGCTCCGTGATGCCCGAGAATTCGCGGTTGTACTGAACTCCACAGGACGTTTGGACAGACCAAGCCTCGGCATAGCCATCTGTATGGGCGACAGAGGCGCGGCACTTGAAGAAGCCAATAGAGTCCTAGACGACTACAGGAAAAGCATCAGCACTTATTTAGGGTGGGTTATGGAGAAACCCGAACGCATAAAAGAACTTGAGCATATTTACGTTGTTTACGGGGAGACGTTCATTAACGAGAAGATTATCGGCACAATATCGTCCATACTGGTTTCTGGACTTGCGAACCCTGAAAAACCGCTAATAGCCTTCGCAAACATCGAAGAGGAAAACGCAGCCAAGTTTTCCGCAAGGACTACTGCCATGGCTATAGGCAAAGGCGTCAACCTCGGCGACGTCATGCGCGTGGCGTCAGAGAAGTACGGCGGAAAAGGTGGAGGACACAACGTAGCTGCAGGAGCCCAAGTGCCCATAGACCAACTGGAAAACTTCGTGAACTCCGTCAACGAGCTGGTGGAAAAACAGCTAAAAGGCGAAGATATTGGAAGCAACGATAACGCTTGAATACGGTGACGCAAAAACCGCCGATGCCATAGCCAATTCGGTATCCCCAGACAACTTCAAAGCACCCACAGGACTATACATCAAAACTACAAAGAAAGGTAGTAGTGTGCTGACAGAAGTAAAGACTGAGGGAAAACTTGTCACGTTCATTGCCACAATTGACGATTTGCTTTTTTGTGTATCCACCGCGGAAAGAACGCTTCGCACAGTGATAAAAACTCATCTTAAATAAAATCGGTAACGCTTTCCATCACTATTGGTCAGCGCCAATGTGCAAATTATGACTTATGGAAAGTCTGATTAAAAAGGCAGAGAGCCACCAATACCCAAAAAAGAGGGGAGATTGTGTCGATCCAAAAATATTTGACACCTATTAGAACCCTATTAAGAATTCATTGTAGAAAACGATGGAGTAAGCTCTGTATTGGTTGTTTTTAACGCTAATGATTTGTGGAAAGAATTTCAGGTTATTTGAAAGGGGGAGGTGCTGTCGTTAGAGCACATACGCAAACTAGGAGGCGTGTTCAACGGCTTCCAGAACTTTCATAGTGGAACCAATCCATCTTAGGTAAGCGTTCAAAGCAGCGCGAAGGGCAACGGTGTCTTTAGCTTCAACCTTCAGAACCGCGAAGTCACCGTCTCTCTCCAGAACCGCTTTTGTCCTCACTTTTACGGGTCTGTTAGCTTCAGGTGCTAAAGCTTCAATGAGGGTTCTTAACTGTTTTTCAGAAGATAGTCGCAGACGAACGGATGCTTTAGCCTTCATTTTCAAGTCTACCAATTATTGAATGGCGTGTTTTACGTTTTAAAATATATTGTGTATAAACGAAAAACTGGAAAAGTAGGGGTTTAGTCAGTTTCTTTGTCTGTTGCTGGAACTGGGGCTGTTATTTCCCCTGCGACGGTTCCTTTAGCTGCACGTTTAGCCACAACTCCGAGTTTTGTGGAAGGCGTGTACGCGCCGCCAGCGAAGGTGTAGTTGCATTTTTTGCATTTCCAGATGCCAACGCTTTCGCGCTTCACCCGTAAGAAGCCACATTGTGGACAGCGGTGGGCTTTTTTAAGTCCCGCAGTTACCCTGACGTACCGTTTTCTGACTGTGGATCCGTAACGGGCTCCTAAGCCTCGTGATGGACCGACTTTTTTTGTTTTTCCCAAGTTTTCACCACTTCAGTTTTTTACGCAGTTCTGCAGCTTTCTTCTGCGCTAGCTTCATTCCCTCTATAATCTGTTGCTGTGTGAAGTAGCCTGGACAGCCCTTCTGTATAGCGCAAATGTTACCTTCGTTGTTAAACGCCATCGTCAAACGCGCGTCAATCGCCTGCTCCTCTTCCAGCCACGGATCAACAATCAACTTGTCTTTTATTTTTCCAAGCGTCACCGTTATCGGATGGCTTTTTATTGGAAGTGGAGTGTACCCTTGCTTGATTATCAACTCGTCGTCTTTGACTTCGTAGTTAGGCATTTTCGTGTTCATCAAAGCAGCCACAGCAGCTAACGCTGAAGCATCTATCAGGTTCCCGTCATGGTTAAGCACGTAAACATCAACAAAAACAACGAAAACTCTCTTTCCAGGCTCAATACATAACTTTTCAGTGTCTATGGCTTCAGACTCGCGTATGCCTCTGTCTACTATCCTAGCTAGCTCTATGGAGTTTTCATCTGGAGGACCCGGTTCAAAATCAGGTGACGCCAACGGTACAAGCTCCGCGTTAACCGTCAACACTCCATTGTTAGGGGTATCTGGAAAAGGCGCACCAGTTTCGACTTTTGTTCCAACTAGAACTTCGGTTTTCCCCAGCAGGACTCTGGCTGAACCTTCGGCTTTTTCAATTACGCCTTGTTCAATTTTGATTTCTCGATAGTCGTTTAAGCCTCTTCCATCAAGGCGTTTTGCCTTCTCGATCTTTTCTGCTATCTGTTTTAGTTTAACTCGAGTTATTGATGATGATGTCATTATTCTTCATCCTCCTCTTCAGGCTCGATGAGCATATACTTTGTTTTTAACGCTTCCTTCTGTAACTCGTAGATCTTTCGGCACCCGCCAATCGCCATGCTCACTGCCTTTTCGAACTCATCAGGCGTGAGTTGTCCGTCCATCTGTAACAATGTAACAGCGTTCAAATTAGGCATGAAAGCCACGGGGACATCAGCGGAGCCCACTTTGTCCTCAGTATCAAACAGGTCCAGAACCACTTTGTCTTCAACTTTGCCAGCTGCACAGGCAACCACCAAGTCGCGCATGGGAATGCCTGCGTCTGCTAACGCTAAGGAAGCCGCAGTGATGCTTGCGCATCTTGTTCCACCGTCCGCCTGCAAAACCTCAATGAAAACGTCTACGCCAGTGCGTGGATAATACTCCAAGAACAATGAGGGTTCAAGGGATTCCCTGATTACTTTTGAAAGCTCAATTTCTCTTCTTGAAGGCGCGGGTGACTTGCGTTCTCCTACTGAGAAAGGCGCCATGTGATAACGGCATCGCAGTACCATGCGATCTGGACGCGACAAGTGTTTTGGATGCATCTCTCTTGGACCGAAAGCCGCAGCCAAAATCTTGTTTTTTCCATGTTCAATATACGCTGAGCCGTCAGCGTTTGGCAAGATGCCTACTTCAAGTTTAACAGGTCTTAACTCGTCTGCTTTTCTACCATCCAATCTTATACCTTTTTTATTGATTAGTTTTTCAGGTTTTTCATTCATTTTATTTTCCTCCAGTTTTCCCTCTCTCTTCTTTCAGAAATTGGGTAATGCGATCTGTTAGACCGCTTGTATGGGACTCGTTTTCGATTTTTTGAATCGCCGCTATGGCGAGTTCCTCGTTGTCAGGGTTTTTCCCAGTGACTAGTATGACTCCGTTTAACCCAAGAATAATTTGGCAGTTTGTTTCCTTCTTTATCATGGAAATCATAGAGCCTTTTTTGCCTATAACGCGGGGAATCTTAGACGGCGTCACCTTGATTATTTGTCCACGGGTTATTTTTCCCAAGCCTGGCTCGCCAACCGTGAGCTGTGGGTCGTGGGCTCTATCGTACGAAGCTATTTTGGCAACTATCAAATCGCCGCCGATAAGAACTTGTGATAACTCATCGTTTTGCGGTTTGAACGGTCTGCTTAGAACGTCTGACGCTCTCAGAAGCGCTGTGTAGGGCGCTTTTATGTCTACGGTCCAGCCGTTGAATCCTACTTCTAAGACTGTGCCTATAACTACGTCGCCTACCTTCGGGAAATAGAATGAGCGTAAAGCGACGACATTCACTTGCTTGTTGTTGCAGTCTGCAAGCCCGATTCTTGAAGCGTAGATTTTACTATTCTCCGCGTACGTGTTCTTGCCAGCTAAGTAGTCGCCTTCAGCAAGCATTTCTCCAGGCGTTACAAGCTGCTTCTTTTCAAAATATGTTGGCATAATTCATTAACCTCCAATTCAATTTTTTTAGGAAAGTATTTTTGCTTCTCCAGTTCCTTTTGTTATGTCTCCAAGTTTGTTAAGAAACGAAGCGTATGCGCCAGCAGGCATCTCTAATATACCCTGCCATGAACCATCTGAAAGCCATTCATCCTGTTTGATTTCGCCAGCACTCTTGATTGAACCATAAGCTCTTGCTGAATACACCGCAGGTATACGCACAGCCACAGAAATTTGTTCGATTTTCAAAGGCAAAATCGGCCGCAAAAGCTTCACTATGTCACGGGCTTGTTCTTCCACAGATTTATGCGCGTCTATTGGGTAGCGGATTCGCTCCATAGCGTTTTCTATTCGTAAAGGCGGGTGAGGAAGGTTAGTTTTCGGGTCAACAGCCTGCCTTGAAATGAAGTCGACAATTTGCTTTCTTTTGTCTTCCACCATCTTGCGTCTCTGCTCTGTTGTCAGCTGAATTGTGCCTTTCTTGAGTATTTCATCTGCAATTTTAAGCGGATCCGTCGTTTCGAAGACTTTGTTCATTTGCGCCTCTGAGACTTTGGTGCCTTTGTTTGCGTCAGCAAAAATGATTTCTGCTGCTAAAACCTCATTTATCCGAGAGGTGTTTCCCGTACGGTAGCCTAATGCTTTATCTGGTTTCACCAGAATTTCAAAATGTTCATTATCTTTTGTTAAACGTGCAATGGTATACTTCTCACTCATCAAGTTGTCACTTGCTCGAACCCAGCTCTTTGATATAGCTCTCGATTTTTTCGTCAGTCAGCATTTGCAGTTTTTTCGTTGAGCCTGGTATGATGGCAATTTTTATTCTAGGTGGCAATTGCCTTGCTTCTAAAGCTTTAACTAGGCATTTAACTGTGAGCTTCGTGTTTTGTTCCAAGCTTAAGTTTTCGCGGTACTCATCCTTCAATATCGCCAGCACTGTGTCTCTTCCAGCGCCCAAAGCTGTGGCTTTGTAGCCTCTGTAGGTTCCGCTGGGATGTGTTCCAAAAACATGTGCGCCGCGTTTGTCAACTCCACCGAAGATTAGTGAAACACCGAAGGGTCTCACACCCGCGTGCTGGGTGTACATCTGCTGGATGTCGCATATTTTTCTGGTGACAACTTCCACGTCTACGGGTTCGTCATAAGTTAGCTTGTTGCTTTGCGCGTATATCCGCGCTTGATCGATGAGTACTCTGGCGTCAGAGCTTAAGCCCACTATGGCGGCGCTCACATGGTCGTCAACCTTGAAGATTTTCCATGAATACTCTGCTTCTTCAAGAGGCTCAATGTTTTCTTCTGAGCCTAAAACTACGCCTTCTGCGCATTGGATTCCCATGATTGTGGCGCCACGGTTTACTAGCTCCATGGCATATTCAACTTGAAAGAGTCGCCCGTCTGGTGAGAAAACTGTTATTGCACGATCATATGCTCCTGGTGCTGCAAATACGGACATAACGTTTAACCTCGCATTACGCTATACGCTTTTGCTCTCTCTCATACAACAACTAAAGTAAAAACCTTTCTCATATAAGCATGTTTTATTTCAGGACTTAACCTATGCAAGACGCCTCCTTTTCCCTTATAGAAACATCATTTTTTTTGGAAAAACGAACCTAAGAGACATCGTGAAAATCGAGGCTGAGTCTAAGCTTATAAGGTTTCAACAGATTTCATTTTGTGAAAAAGGGATTCAAACTTGGAAAACGAAGCAAAGTCTCAAGTGCCACCTTGGAACCAAATCTACACTATATTGCGTAGCCAAGCCGAAAAAATCCATAATAGCGGCTTCAAACCTGACGTTATCGTAGGCATCACAAGAGGTGGATGGGTTCCCGCAAGAATCCTGCCCGACCTTCTCGGAATCTACACGCTTGCCACCATACGAGTTGAGTTTTATGTGGGTGTTGCCGAAACCAAAAACGAGTTCGTGCTGACGCAGAGCGTTTCCGCGTATGTGACGGGGAAAGAGACGCTGTTGGTTGATGACATGGCGGACACGGGTAAAAGTTTACAGCTTGTTACAGAGCACCTTCAAAATCAGGGTGCCACAGAGGTTCGAGTATCCATGCTATACTATAAGCCCTCAAACTTGTTTACACCCCACTTTTACGAGAAGAAAACGCGGCGTTGGGTGATTTTTCTATTGAATACAAAAGAAGTAGTCATGAAAATCTTGGAGAACCGCGGAGAAAACAGTGTTAATGTGGAAGTTACGAAACTAGTAAATGCTGGCTTGCTGAAAAGACTGATGGAAGAGTTATTGAAAGAAACTGTTGAGGCGGAAAAATGCTGAAATATATAGAGGAAACTGGAAAACATGTGGAAATCACAGGTTTCAGAAACGTAAACATAGGGGAGGCTGAAGAATTCATGGAAGCAGCCCGCAGAAAATTGCCTAAGACTGCATGGGTTCAGTTTTTCGACGCTAAGTTGGTGGCTACTTGGCAACACTTGTACTTCGCTGTTTTGAATGCACTGTTGGCTTTCAAAAACGAACGGAATATCTCCAAAAGTGTGGCGATGGAGACTATGCTTTACGCTTCTGCTCAACGCCAGATTCGTAAAGCCATATGCCTAATGGGAGTGAAATGCACTGTTGGCGATATTGCCGTGGTGATAATCGGTGAAAGCACAAAATCCATTGCAACTCTTCTCTCCTCGGTTTCAAAGTACGTTGGCAAGGAAACAGATGATGCAGTCCTTGAAATTTCACAGGAAAAGGAGGAGGGCATCCGTGAAGCATTCGGGATAACCGATGCTGAACTTGAAGCAGTTTTGGAAAAGGATAGTGTTAAAGAGGCTTTAGTTGACCTCATAATCGAGAGAGTAGCATTATTGTCGACCCAGCTTTAAGTTTAGAGCATTTTCTCTTTTAAAACGGCTAAAACGTCATTGGGTCTTATGAGCGCTATGCCTGTCAAGCCGCCGAGA
>Ga0111168_134_pt1 | contig 23348 bp, 19 predicted proteins | sample DeeMarSeWOR28_12_FD_80261 | JGI IMG/M metagenome (GOLD analysis project Ga0111168, IMG submission 80261) | Crenarchaeota group-1 archaeon SG8-32-3 | reverse complement strand
TACTCGCGTGGGCTTCCAGACACCTTTCACTAACCTGACCCTAGATTTGACCGTGCCAGACTTCATGAAAGACGAGAGCGTGCTTTTCAACGGAAAAGTCACCGAAGACACGTACGGCGCCATGGGTAAGGAAATGGAAATTTTCAATTTGGCTTTTGCCGCGATTATGCAGCAAGGTGACTCCAAAGGACGGGTTTTCACTTTTCCCATTCCCACATACAACGTGACTAACGATTTCGCTTGGGATTCGCCCGTGGCAAAAGCAGTTTTCGAAGTCACTGCCAAGTACGGCGTGCCTTACTTTTCCAACTTTATGAACAGTGATTTGCGCCCTGAGGACGTGCGAAGTATGTGCTGCCGATTGAGAATAGACAACCGCGAGTTACGAAAACGCGGCGGGGGCTTCTTCGGCGCTAACCCGCTAACAGGCTCCATAGGAGTTGTAACATTGAACATGCCGCGGATAGGCTACTTGTCAAAGGATGAGGATGAGTTCTTCCAGCGCTTGGAAGCCACCATGGAAACAGCTAGAAGCAGCTTGGAGATTAAGCGGAAAGCGCTTGAAGCGTTCACTGAGAGCGGCTTGTATCCGTACTCTCGGCGTTACTTGCGTCATGTGAAAGAGGGCTACGGCAAATACTGGAAGAACCACTTTTCAACCATAGGTTTAATAGGCGTAAACGAGGCAGTTTTGAACCTTTTAGGAGTGAACATCACGACGCCAGAAGGAAAAGGCTTCGCCGTCAAAACGCTCAGCTTCATGCGTGAGCGGCTTGCAGACTTCCAAGAGGAAACAGGCAACATCTACAACTTAGAGGCTACACCCGCGGAAGGGACATCCTACAGGCTTGCCCGCATCGACAAACGCCGTCACCCAAACATTATGGCGGCTAACGAATGGCTTGTTCAGACGCAGCATGTTGAACCGTTCTATACGAACTCCTCTCAGTTGCCGGTTGATTATGAGGGCGACCTTTTCGAAGCTTTGGAGCATCAAGAGAGCCTGCAGACACTTTACACAGGTGGAACAGTCTTCCACATTTTCTTGGGTGAGAGGCTTCATTCTTGGAAGTCAGCCGCGGAACTCATACGAAAAGTGGCTTCAAACTCGCGTTTGCCCTACTTCACTTTGACTCCCACGTTTAGTATTTGCCCGGAGCACGGCTACACAAGCGGCGAGCACAAGCAATGCCCGGTCTGCGGTATGCCATCCGAAGTTTACTCACGTGTCGTCGGCTATCTGCGACCAGTTGACCAGTGGAACGACGGGAAACAAGCGGAATTTACAATTCGCAAAACCTTTGACAAATCTACAATGCTGGCTTCAGCACCGTTGACCGTGTAAAAAGAGGAAAAAACATGAAATTTAGCGGTCTCCAGAAAGTAAGCCTAATCGACTACCCAAACAAAGTAGCCTCAGTACTCTTCACGCCAGGCTGTAACCTTCGATGCCCATTCTGCCACAACTGGCGCATAGCCGTGGACCCGAAGCCACCTTTCCTGCAGGAAGCCATGGCACTTAAAATTCTGGAAAACCGCAAAAAATACGTGGATGCGGTAGTAGTAACTGGCGGAGAGCCCACAATGCATAGGGAACTGCCAAAATTTTTAGCGAAGCTTAAGAAGCGAGGTTTTCATGTTAAGCTGGACACAAACGGGTTTTACCCTGAAGTGCTGGAAGAATGCTTAGGCTGTGTGGATTATGTGGCTTTAGACTTGAAAACTTCTTTAGAAAAATACGGGATTTTAGGAGCTGAAAGCACCAGCGGACTGCTACGCACTATTGAAATGCTAAAAATGGGCAAAGTAGCCTACGAGTTCAGGACCACAATGGTTCCAGAAATCATCACAGTTGAAGATGTAAACAAGATTTGCGAACTTACTAAAGGCTCGAAAACCCATGCACTTCAACAGTTTGTACCAGAGGACACTTTGGAGAAGCGGTTTGAAGGCTTAAAGCCTTACGCGCCTGAAATGATAAAAGAATTCGCAGGGATCATGAAAGGCTACGCGGAAAACGTGGTGCTCCGCATATAAAACAGCAGCAGAAAGGCATTCAATCAAACCCCATCATTTGTTTAAAAGGACGCTGTCTCTTCTAAACGCTGGTGTAAGCATCAGTTAGATCTTCAAGTAAGGAGGCTGCAAGCACAAATCGTAGTAGGATAAAAGAAGCGGTTTTTAGGTCGGTTTTTGTCTAGAGACCTTCAAGTTTAAGGCGGTCGCAGATAAATGCGCAGTTGTCCTAGTGCAACTTGAAGGTTTATTCCATCTTTGGCCATGGCTTTGGATGATGGACCAACTGCTGAAATTGCTAAAACGTTTTTGACTGTGGATTTTACGCCTAGTATCTCGAAAGCTGCTTCTTTTTTAAGTTCGATTTCAAAATGCGTGATTTTCCACTTTTCTTCATCTACAATGATATTGGTTATTTTGCCTATTTTCATGTTTTCGCAGTACAATTCTCTTCCAATTAGCTCGCTAAACCTCAAGATGTTTCACCTTTTACGATTTCCTTTCTATTTGCCCATTTGCTACAATATGAGTAATTATCCATATGTCTTAATATTTTTGTTATGTTCCGCGGGGTCTTCTATCCCTCTGCTATCCTCAATAACTTGCAACATTATAAAATAGTGAAATTCATGAAGGAATTAGGGGCAGTCTCACACATGACAAACAAGCTTGATGACCTGATAGATAACTTTAGCGCGCGCTTTTCCTATTGGAACAAAAATTGTACGTTCTTTTTTTAAAATCAAAATCTGGCACTGGATGGTATATAATGTGAAATGAATGAGTGTTATTAACAATTACGGCGAAAGGAAATTGGTGGATTAAAAGAGATAGATACCTGTTTTCAATGCGGCGAAAAACTAAGCTAATAACGAACGGAAAAAGGGGATTTCGCGGGAGATATCGCCGAAAAAAGAGGGAAAAGTTTAAGGGTTGAAGTTTTGTTAGGTTTCGCGTATTCGGTTGTCTAGGAGTTTGTGGTTTGAAGTTCAAAGGAGAAAGCATAGAAGAACGCAAAGCTGAGGTTCTAATAAAACTCAGAAAATACAAGCTAATTAAAAAAGAAGTGGAAGAAGACGCAATAGGCTACATTGTCAACATTCCCAAATATAAAGAGAAAGCCTTAGTCTGGTGTATTCTTAACGAGGCAACTGTGGGCATTGCCATGATGAACGCTCTTTACAAACTGTTGGAAGAGAAGGGACTGGACCGCGCCATCGTGATCACTGAAGGTCGATTCACGCACGCAGCTAAGCAGGGCGCTAAAAAGAGAAAAGTCGAGCTTCTACCAAAGTCTTTCCCCGTATTCGAAATTTTTGACCACCATCTGGTTCCAAAACACGAGATTCTAACTGAAAAAGAAAAAAGCGAGATTCTAGCACAGTTCAAGATTAAGCCTTACCAGATACCGCAGATAAAATCTAATGACCCTGCAGTTAAAGCTATAGGTGCAAGGCCAGGTGACATGCTAAAAATAATAAGGAGAAGCGCAACCGCAGGCGAACACATCGCTTACCGCTATGTAGTGGATTGAAAAAGGAAAATCAGTAATCTCATTTGGCTATCATTACTTCCGTCGATTTGACGACGGCGTTTACTTCATCGCCTACTTTTATACCTAAATCTTCAACCGCTTCTTTCGTTATCACCGCAGTGACCACTGCAGGAGCTTTAATCTCAACTTTTACCTTCGCGGTTACCCCATCTTTTTCGATAGAGACAACTTTTCCTTCTAATTGGTTTCGGGCGCTTATTTTCAGTCTTAACACCTCCCAATACTCTTGGTCTGCGAGCACCTCACTCATACGACCCTCTACGTGCTGATACTCCTCTATCAAACTCTGCCCCAACTCGGTTAGTCTGGCGCCGCCGCCTCCGAATTTGCCGCCCTTGAAAGTTACCGCGACTGGGGCTTCAATAGCTTTCTGAATTTTCTGCAAGTAGTTCCAAACGTAACGGTAGGACATCCCAAGCTTTTCAGCAGCTTTAGAAATGGACTGCTCCGTTGCTATTCCTTTAAGAATTTCAGCGCCGCCCTTGCCAAGTACAGGTGTACCATTGTACTCTATCCATACTTTACAGGAGGGCTTATGCTTTTTGTGAGGAAGCATTACAGCTAGAGTTAATCATGAGAAAGTTTATAAGTGTAGTGATATGAATGATGAAACATAACGGGGTTAAAACATGCAAGCATGGCAAAAAATGTTAATAGTCGCAGTACTAGCCACCATAATTGTGGTCGCAGGCACACTAGTATACTTCAACTACTTCTCGAAACGCAGACTTTTCATCTCAACAACCACAAGCCTATACGACACTGGTTTGCTAGATGTAATAGAGACAGACTACGAAGCAACACACAATGTTGACCTACAAATAACAGCAGTAGGAACCGGCGTAGCCATCCAGCAAGCAGAAAACGGTGACGCTGATATAGTACTTGTCCATGCGCCCTCAACGGAACTAAAGTTTCTTGAAGGCGGTTACGGCGTGAACAGGAAAATCATAGCGTACAACTTCTTCACCATCGTTGGACCAGCAGACGATCCCGCGCAAATCTCCGGTCTCACCGTAGAGGAGGCTCTATTCAATATAGTGGAGTATGGACGAAACATGCCTGACCAGTCAGGGCAAACGCAAATCTGGACCTCTAGAGGAGACAACTCGGGCACAAACTCCAAAGAGAAAAGCCTTTGGACCGCATCAGGCTATGACTACGAAGAACTTTCAGATGAAGTCTGGTTCGCAAGCACAGGTCAAGGTATGGGCGCAACCTTAACTATAGCTGACCAAAAGAGCGCTTACACACTCGCGGACATTGGCACATACCTGAAATTCCACGCAGACGGCTCCATAGAAATAGAAGCCCTCGTAACAGAAGAACAAGCGTTGCTTAACGTTTACGCCGTAATGGCAGTAAACAAAAACACAGTAGCAGCAAACCCATCAATACACGACCAAATTAACTTCGGCGACGCAATGAACTTCATTGAATATCTAATTGCATCCGAAACCCAGCAGCTAATAGATGACTACGGCGTTGGCACATACGGACAAAGTCTCTTCCACAAGGCAGTGCAACCCTTAAAGGATAACGCGCCGCAACCCATAGTCAGCTGGATACAAGACTATGCATTCTTTGACGGTTCCGAATGCCCACCACAATACAGAAATGACGCTGGCGACCTTTACAGTTAGAGGATCACAGTCTTGGCGGATATACTCGGCGACACAATACACGCATTACAGCTGATACTTTCTGGCGACCCGGCTGTATTCGAGATTGTTTCCCGATCCCTCTTTTTTTCTGGAACAGCCATCATTTTAGCTATTCTCTGGGGCACACCATTAGCCATGTTGATTGCTATGAAAGAATTTCGAGGAAAAACCGTAATCAAAACTTTCTTTAACACTTTAATAGGCTTACCAACAGTGGTTCTGGGTTTAATCCTTTTTCTCAGCTTTTCAAGAGGCGGACCCTTAGGCTTTCTGGGGTTGCTTTACACGCCAGGAGGTATAATCATTGGACAAGCCGTACTTGTAACGCCAATTCTTGTCAGCATTGGGGTTTCAGCTATTGAATCAGTTGACCCTGAAATAATGAGCTTAGCCCAAACATTGGGTGCTTCAGAGTCTCAGGCACAAATAGCTGTTTTGAAGGAAGCAATCAACGGCATAATTCTATCCGACCTTGCTAGCTTTAATCGTGCAATAGGCGAGTTGGGAGTAGTGTTAATGGTTGGCGGCAACATTGAAGGCGGCGGTAACCAGACCAGCGTGATGACCACGTCTATTGCACGTGATGTTCAGATAAACGAATTCGGTCTTGCCATAGCGCTAGGAATATTATTAGTGATAGTACTTTTCACCATAAACATGATAGTGGTTATATTAAAAAGAGCAAACTACCTGGTCGAATTGGCTAAAGGTCCATATGCCAAACTGAAACGGTCAAGAGAGGCTAAAAGATAATGACAGTGACTGCTGAACTAAAAGATGTAACAAAAGCCTACGACAGCAAAATAGTGTTAGATACAGTGAACCTGCAAATTCACAAAGGCGAAATACTAGCCCTTTTGGGACCTAACGGCTCAGGAAAATCAACAATGCTGAAAATTCTCGCGTTTATCGAAAACCCTGCAGAAGGCGAAGTGACTTTTCAAGGTGAAAAAGTCAACTTCAAAAACACTGAAAAAGTACGGTTGGAAAGCACTCTTGTGTTCCAAAAAACAACCGTGTTTGGTACTTCAGTCTACAACAATATTGCTTATGGCTTGAAATTAAGGAAAGTGCCGAAGGAAATACGCGATATGGAAGTGAAAAAATCGTTAGAACTGGTGAAGTTAGCGGGTTTTGAGAAGCGCAATGCACGAAAGCTTTCTGGCGGAGAACAACAACGTGTGGCGATAGCCAGAGCCTTGGTGCTGAAAACGAAACTGCTGCTTCTAGATGAGCCAACGGCGAACTTGGACCCTAAAAATGTTGGCATACTCGAAGAAGTCATCGAAACCGTGAACCGCGAAAACAAAACTACCATTGTAATGGCAACCCACAACATGTTCCAAGCTAGAAAACTACCTCACCGCATCGCGTTAATGGACGAGGGAAAAATAACCGAAGTTGGTGCGCCAGCAGAGGTTTTCGGCAAACTCTCAAAAAACTTGGCTCGCTTCGCCGCTGTCGACAACACTTTCACAGGAACTGCCAAGGTAATTGCGTCTGGAACATCAAAAGTTGATGTTGGTAACGGAGTGCAAATCGAAGTAACAGCCCAAAAACAAGGCGCTACCGCCGTTTTTATAAATCCACGAGACATAATCTTATCCAAGGTCCCTGTGGAGTCCAGTGCAAGAAACACCTTCAAGGGCAAAATCATCCAGATCTCAGATTTAGATTCGCTTGTAAAACTCAAGGTTGACGTCGGCAAACCCTTCACGGTTCAGGTAACCAAGCAGTCTTTTAACGATTTGGGACTTTGCTTGAACGCGGAGGTTTTCATTACCTTTAAAGCTTCAAGCGTTCAAGTGTTTTAAGCTGGGCTTTTTCTTTCTTCTTCCAGCTCGTGTAGAATCACTAAGGCTTCGCCAAGTGACATGTTCAACCTGTTAGCCAGTTCCGAAGCGGTTATATCAGATTTTTCCTGCAGTATCGTCTCTCGAGTGTATGCTTTGTGGTTTGGGTACATCACTGAAGCGTGAACTGTTTTGACAAGTATGGGCCAGAGTTTTTCCTTCAGGTACTCTTGCAAGCTCATGTTGCATCATAGATTCATTGTATTAAGTGGTTATTCAGCCTACCGCAAAAATCTATATGACTTTTCGAAAAACGAGCAGGCAACTTTGCTTATTCATCTCCTGCTGTTGTTGACGGCGCAATCTCCATTGCCTCAGACGATGGCAACCTTTATTCTTTTAATGGTTCAAATATACCCCTTCCGTCGCCAACCCCCTCGCCTTCACCATCCCCTTCTCCTGAACCAGAACCGTTCCCAACAATAATGGCAGCAGTTTTAATAGTACCTATAATAGTAATCGGAATAGGAGTTCTCTTTAATTCAAAAAACACAAAAAGTGATATCTAAACCAACAGGATGGGAGTTGAACCCCAAATAAATGGAGATATCTCTTGCGATCCGATCTTTTTTTTATATAAATCCCCAAAATCCAAAGTCAAGAATGCAATAAGCTAAGATGAGGTCTATGTTTTCAGAAGGGCTTTAAAAGTTTCGTGTTCGCTTTGTTTCGCTTCAGACCGGTCCTACTAAGATTTGGTATAGACTAAAAAATTGAAGTTCAAGAAACAATCATTTATACCTTATAGGGGTGAATCAGTATGCTATCCGTAGCAGCTATTTTGACCTGAGGATTAATTTCCTAATCCATTTTGGTATTTTTCCAGCTGAATTTCTCGACTTGAACAATGCTTTTCTAGCCATTCTTAGTTTTATTGCGTCTGGGTGAGGGCAGCTCTCAACGCAACGCGCGCACAATATACACTGTGAACTGGATATTCTTCCATTCTTTTGTTCATACAATTCGCTGACTTGCATCGGACAAGCAATTTTGCAAACTTCACAATCCTTGCATTTCTCTTCATTCTTTTCGATATAGAGTAGGGGCGCCCACTTGAAACCCTTTAACCTGTTTAAAATGGCTAAGGATGAACCTGTTGGGCAAAATCGGCACCAAGGACGTCTAAAGAGAAGCGAACTTATCAGCGTTAAACCAACAAAGAAAACAGCGATTGCTAGACCAAAATCTCCGCTGACGTAGGTAACTATGTTCTGAGCATATGGATAGTTGAAGTAAATCGAGTTTAATGAAAACGGACTGGTCCATGGCACTACAAGTGGCATTATTGGGTCAATCAAAACTGTGTACGGTTGGAAAGGACCGATAAGATATTGTAGCTTGACAACAGCCAAATCAGGATTTGGTGGCGGATCCATGATCCATAATAATATTGGCAGAAGCAGGAAAAACAATAATAAAAGGTATCTCAATTTGTGCAGGCTCTTATTAAGCCTGTCAGGGAGAATTCGGTAAGTCTTTCTAAAAATTCTTTTTAGTTGAGAAATTAAATCCATGAGAAAACCGAATGGGCAAAGCCAACCGCAATACAGGCGGCCAAAAAAGAGTGTCAATGGAAATAATAATAGATAGTAGGAAAGCGGAATCGGTTTAGAAAATAGGTAAAATAATGCTGCAGAAGCAACTGCTTGAACAACTAGCCTGATATAAGTCACTCTTGTCCTCAAGTTTTGCTTCCATATCAAAATGGTCAGAATGCCTGCTATTCCAAATCCTGCAAGCGCCGATATTCTTAGTGCATCACCTATTATTTCCCAAATCATTTAAACGCATGGTTCCTGCGAGAGTCTTTAAAGCAAATAGTGAGGGTAAAACTTTTAAATTTTGCATATATTTTGCCTTTGTTGCTGTTGTTCATGTCTGCTTTTTCACCGATTGGTTTTCTTAGGCTATGGTGGGGTTATTACTCTTGTGTTGTATTCTTCGAGGTACGCTAGATGCTCTGGATCGTAGGGGTAGCTTTCAGTGCTAGGATAGGGATAACCACTCATACCTTGGAATGGCAATGGGTCAACATCGAAGGTGTCCCATCCGAAACCCCAATAGCCAGGTTCATCTTTAAAGAAACATGCTGTGACTAAGAAGTAGTCTCTCTCCATGCCTACTGCGGGTGCCGCTAGGTCAGCGGTTGGAAAATGAAGTGAAATTTGGTCACCTTGTCTTCCAATCACGAACGTTTCATTAGCATTTTGCAATAGCGCTGTTATGTCACCATATTTTGTGAAAGCCCCATAAGAATTGGAGAAGGTTTCCCATCCAATTTGATAGAGAAGTGCTTGATCAGGGATGATTTTTTGCACTGTTATGTTCTCTTGTGTTGAAAGATCGATTCCAATGTAGTCCCAGGTTATGTTATAAAAATTGTTGATTCTAATCTCAAAATCGGTTGTTCCCGGTGGAAATAGATCTGTAATATCCACCACGAAGGTTCTAGGGATGTAGTCTGCTGCATATCCACTTTGTCGGTCCTTGGGTACCTTAACCCAGTTACCATTTGCGTCTTTAATTTCAATGTATGGAGCTGGATTTAACTCTGTGCCGTCTGCTACTAGTCCTTGGGCAGCTGCTATTTGGAAGCTTTCTATCCATGCGTAGTAGGGTTCAGGTTCCCCCCAAACAACCATGCCGTTAAGTACAAGTTTTATTTGTTCGGCATCAGACAAATTGCCTAGATCTATGGTTAACTGGTTTAGGCTCATGTTGTTCCATGCCTGACTGTAAAGTCCACAGTTTCCAGGCGTGAAAACTCCGTCAAGTTGTGAAATCTGGGATAAAACATTTTCCCCTGGTTCGGTTGTTTCCTTTGGTGCCCAAATATAAGTTGCGTTTGCAGGTGAAATTAAGTCTGCTTTGTTTATTGTGTAGATTTGATCGTTAAAGACTGAATTGATATAAGTGCTATAAGTTGTGTATACATCTACGCTCGCCGGGTGGTCAACCACCATCATGTAAGTTGAGTCAAGATAGAAAATTTCGTCCCATTGCTGAGTAAGGATCATGTCAAAATAACCGTCTGCTCTGGGTATCACGTTCTCCTCAATTTTAATGTAGTCCCATTTGTTGCTTCCAGCAAACACGATTTCACCGTTGATGTAATCGATGTTTCCTAGCCACCCAGAGTTTGAAATTTCAGCAATATAAACGTAATCTGTTCCATTCCAAACGTACAATGAGGGGCAAGATGCGAATCCGCTGACCAAGTTGTATGTCACAACCAATATCACGCTTTCATCCAAAGTAATGGTTCTCGTAGTAGTTGTAACTCCATCACTCCAATATGCAAATTCCATCACTCCGGTCCCAATATCGAAAGGATCAGGTACGGTAATGGTGTATTCTCCCACTGGTAAAATCTGGTCAAATGGGGTAAGGTATTCTACTCCGTTTAGAGTGAAAGGCAACCCTGCGGATCCGCCACCGGATCTGCCAATCCTAAGCCTGTGGTAACCTGTCTTGACTACCATATATGAAGCCCTTAGAGTGTTCAGTCTAACTTCGTGAAGTCCCTCTGATGCGGATGCATTGACAGTAAATTTTACGGTTTTAGACGTTCCAGCCTCTACTTCAATGATTTTGTATTCTAAAATCACATCGTCCATTGTTATTTTGATGGTAAGCGTGTCTCTTTCTGCGGTAGGATTTTGCGCGGTGGCAGTTAAAGTGATTGGCTCATATGCCCAAACTTCATAAGGAGCTAACTTAAGATTCGATAATATTATTTTGCTTGTTTCAGGCGGTGCAGGCTTGACAATGAATGTCCCAACCAAATCGCCGACTTTAACGGTGTAATTACCCATCACCGTTTCTATATAAGTGAACTCAATAATTTGAGATCCTCCACCTGCAAGCGTAATATTTTCTGTGTCTTTTACAACATCGTTAATCTCAAGGTTTAGGGTTTCGTTGCCCTCAAGGTCACCAACATTTGTTGCATTGAGTGATATTTGTATAGCTTCACCAGGATAGATTTCAGCTGGGTCAACAGTTAGATCCGAAAACGCAAACGTTGCTGGCTTTAATCCAACAACAATTAAGCCTTGATCTTGGAAGTAAAAGTAAGTTGAGACGACTGCGCCTAGGAAGACTAGATCGATAATGAGAAAAGCTTTCAGCTTAGACATATCAAACCGCGAGGGCATTATTATAGAACCTTCGTAATAGCTACACGAACTATTATACAATTATTTATTACTTATGCCATTCAAGACTATCTGCATGAAGCTTGATCTGCCAAACGCTTCCCCCTTTTGCTCTAATGCTGAATTGAAAAATAAGCGGGGTATGAGAATTGCATCCACATAGTGTGGAGATATCCCTCAAAATTCTCCTTTTTTGCTTAGATATCTTTCAATTGCTTCCACAGTTCTCTCTTTTTCTGTATTTCATTTTTTGTATTGGCTTTGCAGACTATTATGGTCTCAAAGAACGTGAGGCACTTAGATTAGTGGAGATTTAGAGGGTCCACTGGAATTTGAACTTAGGGTCTTTTCCTCCGCAGGGAGGTGCAATAATCCGTACTATAGCGCACTAACTACCTTCAACACCTTTTTATTGTAGTTTTGATTAATCAAGCGGAGGCACATCAAGAACCGATGAATGTAATACTGAAAAAGTAAGTGTTTGCTTACAAAAAGTATATTATTCCTTGAGCAAGTGGTGTACCTGCTTCGATTCAGCAAGAAAATAGAGTGTGACTGCAATAAACATCAAAGCCGTGATATTCGATCTCGATGGAACTATCGTGAGTTTCAACTTAGACTACAAGTCACTACGAGGCGACGTTAGAAGCTACCTGCTGCGAGTCGGCGTTCCCGCTTCGGTGTTATCCGTGAAAGAAAACATCTTTGATATGCTCAAGAAAACAACGATATACCTGAAGAACAACGGGAAATCCGTTGAAGCAATGGATGAGATCCGCAACGAAGCCTTAGATATCGCAGAGAAATATGAGTTAGAAGCCGCTACAACCACAGACTTGATGTCTGGAGCATATGAAACTCTGAAGTCTTTGAGACAGATGAACTTGAAAATTGGCTTGTTCACTCTGAACAGCAATAAAGCCGCAAACTATATTCTACAGCGTTTCAACATTAGCAGCTTCTTCAGTGTGACGGTTCCTAGAGACAAAGTTAATTTTGTGAAGCCGAATCCTGAGCACCTTGAAATGGCGCTAAGGGTTTTAGGCGTAGCGCCTGAGGTAACTGTGGTTATTGGAGACAGCAGCATGGACATGGAAAGCGCTAAGGATTTGAAAGCCATTGCTGTTGGCTTGCCAGCAGACGACTCCAAGGTAGAGCCGCTGATGCGTCACGGCGCCAACTACATTATAACTTCAATAACTGACCTGCCTGTTCTAATAGAGAAAATAAACAAAGAACAAACAACACAATAGTTTGCAAAGCTGGTTTGGGACAGTATCCGGGTTAGTTCATATTTTCATGTGATTTCTCTTTTTGTTTTCTTTTTCCGAAGCGGGATCAGGATTGTGTATAATTATTCGAGAGTTATGTATTGAATAACATCATGAAAACCGTAAAGCTTATATATTAAATCTGTTCATCTGCTTAGTTTGCGCGGATCCGAATGTACTGTTTTCTCAACTCACAAAGGGATATGGTGACGGTTCTACGCAAATAATACATGGAGAGTACAAAATTGAGCATAAAAGAGGCTAGAACACGTCAACGCTTAGCTGACAAATGTCCTGAGTGTGGTAGCGATAACCTCGTTCACGATTATGACACAGGCGAAACCGTTTGCGGCGACTGTGGTCTTGTCCTTTATGAGCAGATGATGGATAAAGGACCTGAATGGCGAGCTTTCACGCAAGAAGAAAAAGCTTCTAGAAGTCGTGTGGGAGTTCCAACATCCTATTCCGTTCACGACAAAGGCTTATCAACAGCCATAAGTCAAGTAGACCGTGATGCTTTCGGAAGAAAATTACCCCTTTCGACTAGGTTGCAAATGTGGCGATTGAGGAAGTGGCAAATTCGTTCTCGAGTGCACTCTTCAATAGACAGAAACCTTGCTCAAGCAATGGCGGAGCTTGATCGTCTTTCCGATAAGGTATATATTCCTCCACCAATCAAGGAGAAAGCAGCGGTTATTTACCGCAAAGCTCTCGACAAAGGCTTAGTGCGGGGCAGGTCAATTGCTGCTATTGCTGCTGCCGCGTTATATGCAGCTTGCCGTGGTAGCGGAACGCCTAGAACTCTTCGCGAGATTTCTGAGGCAAGTCTTGTTGACAAGAAGGATGTTGCTCGTTGTTACAGGCTTTTGTTGCGTGAGCTTGAGGTGCATATGCCGATTGCTGATCCGTTGACTTACGTGTCGAAGATTGCTGAGCGCACGGGGATTTCGGGTAAGACTCAGGGTGCCGCGATTCAGATATTGCGCGATGCTAAGAAGAAGCGCGCTGCTGCTGGTAAGGATCCTATGGGATTGGCCGCTGCTGCATTGTATATTGCCTGTTTGCAAAATAACGAGAAGAAGACGCAAAAGGATATCGCAGAGGCTGCTGGCGTGACTGAAGTTACGGTGCGTAACCGCTACAAGACCTTGAAGAAACAACTGAATCTGGAGCTACCAGACTAAACTTTTAATCAGCTGCTTTCCTCTTCTTTTTCTACGTCTATTTCCATGATTATTTGACCTGTGTAGCCACAGGCTTCGCAGATGTATTTTTTAGGTGTCAGCCAGAAGTCAAGACCACTGTGCAACCTGATTTTTGGGCTGCAGCATTTGGGGCAGTAGATTTGGGATGGCTTCCTATGTTTCAGAGACTTAAGTACCTCTTGAACGTTTTGTAGCAGTTTCATCTTTCCACCACAAGCACAAAAAGATTTTAGTTTTTGAGCTAGATTCGCGAGATTTGAGTTTTTGTCATCCATGCCGTCAACGATTGTGTTTGCTCTGCCAAATTTTCTTGTTTCAAGTCTGATACGGATACGTTGTTGCTCTTTTTCGATTTCGCCACAAACGCATAAGTCCTTCGGAAGCCCGCATGTCGAACAAACTTCAGCCATGACGCTCAAGCATAGCATTGTCACAGACGTATATAAAAGTTTCAAAGCATGAATACTGATTAAGGTAGGTTTACAGAAGCAAATCGATAACGTTGAATTACGGCAAGTTTCGGTTGTGCTGTTGCAGGGCTGAACTATTGCACGATTTTTACCTGTCTCCCTTCTTACATATAAAATTTAGCTCTGAAGGCAAGCGTTTACCAATTGTCCAAAATAAAACAGTAGTAGCCTGCTTCTGCACCTACTGCTGTTAAAAAGGCAATCATAAAATTGAATATTTTCCTTCTTTCCCTTTTCTTAAGGGAATACCTGCAAAATAAGCAGAAGCACACTTGTTATGCTGTTATCTTTCATTTGCTCCGACGAAAAGATCAACAAGCATATATTTTTTTGATTTGAGTTCTGCGTTATGGTTATATGCTGCCAGCGTAAAACAGAAGGAGAGAAAGACTATGTCAGACACTGGAGTAACGCTAAAGAAAAACGAAGACTTCTCGGAATGGTACACCGAAGTCGTATTGAAATCTGAAATGGCTGAGTACGCGCCTATAAAGGGCTGTATGATTCTCCGAGAACAGTCTTACGCTATTTGGGAGAAAATTCAGGAAGTTTTTAATCGGAAAATAAAGGAAACTGGTCACAAAAACGTGTATTTCCCAATCTTTATTCCTGAAAGTTTTCTGAAAAAAGAGGCTGAGCACTTTGAAGGCTTCGTTCCAGAGGTTGCTTGGGTAACTGAAGGTGGAAACACCAAACTGGAAGAAAAGCTCGCGATCAGACCAACATCTGAAACGATAATCTACGCCACTTTCGCCAAGTGGATCAGAAGCTGGCGTGACCTGCCTATAAAAATTAATCAGTGGTGCAACATCATCAGGTGGGAAACCAAAGCCACCAAACCTTTCCTTAGAACCCGAGAGTTTCTATGGCAGGAAGGACACACAGCCCACGTAACAAGCGAAGAAGCCGAAAAAGAAGTCATGGACATCCTCGGCGAATACAAGGACGTGATGGAAAACTACTTGGCAATTCCAGTGCTTGTCGGAGTGAAAACTGACAAGGAAAAGTTCGCTGGAGCCCTCTACACAACCACGCTGGAGGCTATGATGCCCGACGGGAAAGCGCTACAGATGGGAACCAGCCACAACCTCGGACAAAACTTCGCAAGAGTTTTCGACATAAACTTCATCGGAGAAGACGAAAAGGAGCACAAAGTTTGGCAAACCTCGTGGGGCATATCTACACGGTTGATAGGCGCGTTAGTCATGGTCCATGGCGACGACAGAGGACTAGTCATGCCGCCTAGAGTCGCTCCAGTACAAGTAGTTATAGTTCCCATAACCTACAAGGTTGCAGACTCCGCCGCAATACTAGCGAAAGCAAAAGAAATATTGGACAAGCTCAAAGTGAAACACATCACAACCGTCTTAGACAACAGAACAGAATACACACCCGGATGGAAATTCAACGAGTGGGAGCTGAAAGGTGTACCCGTACGAATAGAGATAGGTCCCCGTGATCTCAAACAGGATCAGGTAACCTTGGCTAGACGCGACACCTACCAGAAAACTACTGCAAAAATGGACGAGGCAGTGCAAGCCACAGAAAAGCTTCTTGAAGAAATCCAAAAAAACCTTTACGCTAAAGCCAAAACAGCCTTAGATGAAAAAACAACAACAGTGCAAAACTACGACGACTTCCAAAAAACACTCAAAAATAAAGGCGGCTTCATCAAAGCAGCCTGGTGCGGCAACTCGAAATGCGAAGAAAAAATAAAAGAAGAAACCGGAGCATCAATCAGGCTGAAACCTTTCGAAAAAGAGAAAAACACAGCCAACTGCGTCTGCTGCGGAAAGAAAGACGGGGAAATTGTGTACTTTGCCAAATCCTACTAAACGCTTGGTTACTAATCGGACATGGTCACGTAGTTTTCAAGTTGTTTAGCTACATCCGGCAAACTAAGTTTCTGCAAAGTTGACCTCCTAGGTATTCCTCTCTCATCCCAACCCCTCTTCGCATAATACTTCTTCAACATACCATCAAATTTCGCTAAGTCAAGCATAGCACCTTTCAATGGTCCTGTGGTTAAAGGCTTCTTAAACCACTTCATGGGAGGAATTTCCATTTCCCTTCTCCAGCTGTTACCGTACTCGCGTATCCAAAAGGCACGAATCAAGTTCAACGTTTTATCAGCTACGTATATCAGAGCGTTGAACGGCATTTCTTTACCTGTTGCTGCTTGCAGGTACTTCGTGTACCAATCAAGTTCAAAGCCAAGCGAAGTATTAGGAAAACGGCAGACAGCGAGAGATTCAAAAATGCCGCCGCGAATGCGCTGCATCTCTATGACCTTGTTAATTTTCTCCTCACTGTAGCTTTTGCGTCCAAACTTGACCTCCCAAGAGATCACCCACGCTTCCTTATGATGCGCGCCAACCGAGCTTGTAGCATAAGCCAACGCCATAGCAGGTGCCGCGTGGCAGTCGTAAGCAGATACCTCTAAACCTTTAATTTGCATCGCCCAATCGGCTGACTCATGACCTATATTAGCAGCAGTGGCTTTCACGCCTTCACCGAGAAGCTTTCCGAACCCACGCCTGTAAGCTATATCATTAATCAAGTCCCGGGTTTCCTTGTATTTTCCCCACTGTAACTCTTCGGGAATACTCTTTTTCTGGGAAGTTTCTATGGCGAAGCCTATTACGTTTCCAAGCGAAATCGTGTCCAAACCAAGTTCATCTGCAAGACGGTTTAAAGCCGCAACCTGCCGAAGATTGCCCAAACCAACATTCGAACCCAACATTGCCACATTTTCGTAATCAATCTCTGACTCATTTCTGTTAGAGTTTTTAACCACGTTACCGCACATCATGTTGCAATTTGGGCAGCCGCGATTGCCGACTTTTATTTTTTCCATAGCAAACCCGCCTATCTTGTCAGCTTTTTCGAAAACGCCCTCACTGAAATTAAAAGTTGGCAGCGCACTGTTTTCTTGACACCACTCTACCGTAGACATGGTTCCCTGCTGTTTCCAAAAAGCATAACTTGGCTTCGTCATGATTTCCCTGTAACCAGCAGCGTTAAGTTCCTTCAGGTCCTCTGGATAAGCAACAGGAACATCATCGAAGCCTTCGAAAACTACGGCTTTCAAGTTCTTGGAGCCCATTACAGCACCCATTCCTGCTCTTCCGCCAGCGCGTCCCTCTTGAGAACTAATTATAGCAAACTTCACGAGGTTTTCTCCTGCAGGACCAATAGAGACGACGCCTGCGCTACGTCCATATATGGCTTTTAGATGATTTTCAGTGTCAAACGTGTTTAAGCCCCAGAAATCTTTAGCATCTACAAACTCAGCGACCTTGTTTTTAATGTGGAGAACAACAGGCTTTTCCGCTTTACCCTTTATAATAACGGCGTCGTAACCAGCCTTGCGCATTTCAATTCCAGCGGAAGTTCCCAAGTTCCCGTCGCCATAGCCACCAGTCAAGGGGCTCTTGGCAGCTATAACTAGTTTACCGCTGTTTGGCACACCTAACCCAGTTAAGGGTCCAGCAGCGAAAACAAGCTTGTTTTCAGGTGACAGAGGATCTATTCCAGGAGTTAGTTTGTCCCAGAGGATTTTTGCTGCAAAGCCTCTGCCGCCGATTAAGCTTAGAGCTAAGTGTGAATCGTACGGTTCTGCAACTGCTTTGTTTCTGGTTAAGTCAACTTGTAGGAAGTTACCAGTCCAACCAAACATTAATGTTCACCTGACCTAGCAGGTATACATATCTTATGGCAACGTAGAACTAAAATGTTACTGAACAATTACGATTCAAGACATTTCTGAAAGAATAGGATCCACGGCAACGCGTGCTCAAACGTGCTGTTCTTCGGAAGCTTTATGTTTCTGAACTGCGCAACTCTGCATTAATACAGGGGCTTAACAGTGGTGAACGTTAAAGTTACTGAGCGGTCAAAAGCCATCGAGTACGCCATACGCGACGTCATAGTCAACGCAGGCCAAATCACTAAAACGGGAAAAAAAATGTTTTATCTAAACATCGGAGATCCTGTGGCATTTGACTTCCCCACACCACAGCACATCAGGCAAGCACTGATTGAGGCAGTTCAGTCAGGAAATAACAATTACTCACCTTCAGAAGGAGTCCTAGAACTGAGACAAGCTATAGTTGAAAAAGAAAAACGAGTTAATGGCGTACATGTATTTGCGGATAACGTCTTAATCACTTCCGGTGTCTCCGAAGGAATCAGAATGTTGATATCCTCCCTAATAGAAAAGGGAGACCAAATCCTCGTTCCAGGACCCCCCTATTCACCGTACATGTCATACTCGAAGGTGTATGATGGCACTCCAGTTTCTTATGAAACCGTTGAAGAAGAAAACTGGCAGCCAAACATTGACGACTTACGAAGCAAAATCTCCGAAACAACTCGTGCCATTGTGATAAACAACCCAAATAATCCTACAGGCGCGCTTTACAGAACTAAAACGGTCAAGCAAATGCTGGACGTAGCAGGTGAACACGACCTCCTCGTTTTGTCGGATGAAATTTATGACCAGATAAGATACGTTGAAGACTACGTCAGCACAGCCCACTTAGCCAAAGACTTGCCCGTAGTAGGATTAAATGGGTTCTCGAAAGTCTATCTGATGACTGGCTGGAGACTCGGTTACATGTACTTCTACGATCCAAACGGTGAACTGCAGGAGCTTAAGAAAGCCGTAGAAAAAGAGCAGCGTATAAGAATCTGCGCTAGCACTCCAGCTCAGATGGCGGGCATCGCTGCGTTGAGAGGTCCGCAAGATCATGTGAAAGAACTGGTGGAAAAGCTCCGGGTTAGAAGAGACTACGCGTGGAAGAGGCTCAACGAGATTGAAGGAGTAAATTGCGCAAAACCTGAAGGCGCGTTCTACGTTTTCCCCAAAATTTGCGATGTAGGCTCAAAGTGGAAGACAGACATGGAATTCGCTGTGGAACTTCTAAAAGAAACCGGCGTGCTTCTGGTGCACGGTTCAGGCTTTGACCCAGTTTACGGTGCAGGGCACGTTAGAGCAGTGTTCCTGCCGCCTATTGAAATACTGGAGCAAGCATTGAATGAAATAGAAAGGTTCATAAAAAAGAAGTAACTGCGAAGCCGCTTGTTGCCGCTTCGATTTTACGGGTAGATCGGCACTCCGAACGCTCGGTCAGAAGTTGCTTTTTCGAAAGCCGCCATCAACTTCTTTGTGACGGGACCTGGTTTTCCATTGCCTATTTGACGCTTGTTCACTTCCCTGATAGGCACGACTTCTGCGGCTGTTCCAGTGAAAAACGCTTCATCGGCAGTAAACAACTGAAACGGGGTTATGTTGGCTTCAGCGACGTCGTACCCTAAGTTTTTCGCGAACTCTATTGCAAGCTTGGCTGTGATGCCTGCTAAAGCGCCAGTGCTGCTTGGCGGAGTGAACACCTTGCCGTCCTTAACTATGAACAAGTTCTCGCCCACTCCCTCAGATATGGCGCCTGTTTTATCCAAGCCTATGGCTTCGTCAGCGCCGTATGCGGTTGCTTCCATCTTGGCTAACACACTGTTAAGGTAGTTTAGAGATTTTATCTCGTGTGTCGTCGTGTCCACAGGATGTCGTCTAACCCAACTGATAACAGTTGAAATGCCTTTCTCTTTAGCTTCACTGGACATTATCGAAATAGTGTCGGTTATTATGATAACTGAGGGTTTAGGACATTTGCGCGGGTCCAGTCCGAGGTCTCCAACGCCTCGAGTAACCACCAAGCGGATGTAAGCGTCCCGCAGGCTGTTTTTCCGCAGGGTTTCCAAAACTGCCTCTGTTATCTCTTCTTCGGTTAAGGGTATCTTCAACATCAGTGTGTGCGCAGAACGATAAAGCCTACTTATATGCTCTTTGAGTTTGAAGACTATCCCGTTGTAGGCGCGGATTCCCTCGAAAACGCCGTCACCGTAAAGGAGACCATGATCGTAAACAGGGACTTTAGCCTGTGATTTCGGATAGTAAATTCCATCTATGTAGACCTGTAGTTCTTTCTCCATTGATTTCACTTCTGTGTTGGCGTTTCTTATTAGGCTGAGTGTTGATATATTTTTTGTTAATGATTCATATGATTCGCCATTTTCTCATTAAGTCTGACTTTCTAAGGTTGCAGTTCGAAGTTTGTTTTTTATTTGTGCTTAGAACTGTTATGTTGGGCAAACTCAACCACTCGTATAAAGTTGTTTTTGAGAGATGTGTACTATTGGTTTATACATCGAAATGCCATTAAGGGCCAAAGATATTTGATTAGATGAAAGGTGTAGAACATTAATTTTCATTAATTTGGCTGAGAAACATTTTTTTCACATAGTCGACTACAGATGTCTTCTGTTTCTTCGCTATCTTCTTAAGCGCATTGTTTATCCCTGTAGCGTACTGGACAGCCTTTTTGGGTTTCTCCGTTATTGATGAGGGTAAACCCATGTTTTCTGCGGCCTTCCTCAAAACCAGTTTTCTAAGTGTATCTGCATGCTTTTCAATTTTCAATCCAAAAGGCAGGGTCATTGTGAACTCGGCGAGTTGATACGACGCAAAGGGTAAACGTAGTTCTACGTTATGGAAACTGCAGATTTTCATGTCTCGTTCAAGGTTGCTTTCATGAATCCTAACAACGTCTTCAAACATGGTTTTTCTAACTTTTTCCTCTCCATCAGATAGGTACTCTTTGATGTAGCGTTGGTAACCGCCGAAAAGCTCATCAGCACCCTGTCCAGCCAGTAGCGCCTTGTATCCTGACTCAGCAGTTTTCTCCGCCGTCCAATAAAAAGGTACACCAATACTTGCTTTGACGGGATTAGGCTCCTCGATAAGCTCCACGACTTTAGGAAAAATGTTTTCAACATCCTCTTCCCTGAACAGGTGAACCTGCATTGGCAGATGCAACGTGTCAGCCGCTTTTTTAGCCTCTTCAGTTTCAGGCTGATTCTCTAAACTCACATGAACCAAGTGAACGTTAACTTGGCACTTCTTAGCCAGAAACGCTATGACACTGCTGTCTAGACCCCCGGAAAAAGCCACCGCAACATCCTTAGCTCCCGAAACACGCCTGCGAACAGCTTGTTCCAACATTTTCTGTAGGGTTTCCGCTGCCTTTTTCATGGTTACCTGTTTTGGCTCTGAAAAAACAAGCATCTTGACAGGCTTAAATTTGAAGTTGTCTCGACTGACAAACATTACGTGCCCGGGAGGAAACGACATCACAACGTCTATCCCAAGGTTCCATAACGCTTTGCGGTTTGAAGCAAGAGCCGTCACGGTCTTGTTTTCCCCATAATATAGGGGTTGAACGCCTATGGGGTCTCTTCCTGCGATGATTCGTTCGGGTTCGGCTATTATGAATATATAGTCACCTTCAACCTCCTTAAGAAAATCTTCGCTTGCCTTGATCCGGTCTGCTTGCTGAAGCTTCTGGGCAATTATTTCTGTACCTGAAGCGCCCGAAATTGGCGAGTAAATTCTGCCATCAAAGAGGACTGTTGTTTTTCCTAAATTCACGCAACACTGTTCATTGTGTGGGCTGACTATTATGTTGCCGTCTCGCTTGTCTATGACTGCTATGTTTGTTTTTGTTCCCAAGTGGCTTTCACGTTCAGTTTATTATTTTACTCTTTGGTAAAACATTAATGTTTAATCTGCATATCCTTTTGTCGAGGGAAAATTGACTTGCCTATATTGCCTATAGATACCGGTCGTTACGGAACCCCCGAGATGCTGCGGGTTTTTGAGGAAGAGGCGCGCGTTCAAAGACTGCTTGATGTTGAAGCTGCGTTGGCTTTGGCTCATGCTGAAGTCGGCAACATCTCTCGGGAGGACGCGGAGAAAATCGCGGCTATGGCTTCCACCAAGCACGTGAAAGTAGAGCGTGTGAAAGCCATCGAGAAGGAGATAAAACATGATATTGCTTCTTTGGTTCGTGCATTGTCCGAAGTTTGTGGTTCAAGTGGCGCGTACGTTCACTTAGGTGCCACAAGCTACGACATCGTAGACACTGCCAACGCCCTGCAACTCAAAGCCGCTATTGGCATCATCGAGAAAAAACTGGTAGCACTGAAGTGCATATTGCAAAAACAGGCTGCGCAGCACAAGGAGACCGTGATGATTGGGAGAACCCACGGTCAACACGCTTTACCAATAACTTTGGGCTTCAAATTTGCAGTCTGGGGCTACGAGATTTCACGGCACATCGAGCGGCTAAACGAATGCAAAACCCGCGTTTTAGTTGGAAAGATGAGTGGCGCCGTCGGCACCCAAGCCAGCCTAGCAGAGCATGCCACACGTATTCAAGATCTCGTAATGAAGCGGCTGGGCATCCGAGCTGCCGAAATTTCCACGCAAATCGTTCAACGCGACCGCTACGCCGAATACGCCTGCACCCTAGCCATTATTGTCTCTTCGCTGGACAAATTCGCCACGGAAATTCGAGAGTTACAGCGACCAGAAATCGGTGAAGTATTCGAATCATTTGAAAAGAAGAAGCAGGTTGGCAGCTCCACAATGCCACACAAAAGGAACCCTGAAACATGCGAAAGAATCTGCGGCTTAGCTCGAATTATCCGAAGCCTATCCATCCCCGCACTGGAAAATGTGGTAACATGGCACGAACGCGACTTAACCCAATCCTCAGCCGAACGCTTCATCCTTCCTGAGTTGTGCATATTAACTGATTACCTGTTGTTCTTGATGAGTGACGTTGTGGATAACTTGGGGGTTGACGAAAAACGCATGCTAAGGAACATTGATTTAATTCAGGGACGCGCCATGTCGGAAGCCATGATGATGGCTTTGGCGAGAAAGGGCTTGAACAGGCAAGAAGCTCACGAGCTACTAAGGCAATTAACCATCAAGAGCGAGGTTGAAAAGCGACACTTCCGCGAAATCCTCCTCGAAGACAAGCTGGTAGGTAGCAGGCTTAGCGAGGAAGAGATTGATGAGGCTTTGAAACCAAAAAACTACTTGGGGACAGCAGTTAAGCAGGCAGAAAAATTCGCAAATTCAGGCTAGTAATCAGCAAGTGACTTCTGTTTCCACTCGTCATCTTTCTCAAGCTTCTTCCATGTTTCTTTTTTGACGAAGCCGCCCACTTGCTCCTTAATTTTCTTAGCTAAGCGTGGTCCAATAAGCGGCAGGTTTGTCAAATCGTCGAGTGGTGCGTGTTTTATGGCTTCG
>Ga0111168_102_pt1 | contig 31814 bp, 26 predicted proteins | sample DeeMarSeWOR28_12_FD_80261 | JGI IMG/M metagenome (GOLD analysis project Ga0111168, IMG submission 80261) | Crenarchaeota group-1 archaeon SG8-32-3 | reverse complement strand
TACTTCAACTCCAGAATGATCGGCAACTACGTGTACGCGGTTGTCAGCCAACCCACCTACTTCATCAACAACGATGTCGTTCTCCCGCAAATTCGCGAAAATGCACAAGTCTCCGAGATTGAACCGACGAGAGTCTACTACGCTGATGCAGTGGAACCAACTTCCTTCACTTTCACCACGTTCATCGGACTGAATCTGCTGGACGACGCGCAAGAGCCGACTAACATGACCGTTATGATGGGCGGCACGAGCAACATGTACGTTTCCCTGAACAACATTTACGTAACTTACCCTACTTGGAGTGAGCAAGGACGGTACACGTCAATTTACAGGGTACGTGTAAACGGCAGCGAATTGGCTTTTGAAGCCAAAGGCAGCGTACTAGGCTACGTGCTTAACCAGTACTCCATGGATGAATACAACGGGTACTTCAGACTAGCTACCACTTCGCAGAAAAACCAGACGCAAAACAACGTTTACGTGCTAAACATGGATCTGAACATAACGGGCAAACTGGAGAACCTCGCCAAAGAAGAAAGAATATACTCTGCCAGATTCATGGGCAACAAATGCTACCTTGTCACGTTCCGACAAATAGACCCGTTCTTCGTGCTGGACATGAGTAACCCCGCGGAACCCAAAGTTGCAGGCGAACTGAAGATACCAGGATACTCAAGCTATCTGCATCCATACGATGAAAACCACGTTATAGGTTTAGGCAAGGAAGACAGCACGGTTAAGCTTTCGCTTTTCGACGTATCAAACGTTAACAATCCCACGGAAATAGCCAAGTACATTGTTGAAGGCGACTGGACAGACTCAGAAGCATTGCATGAGCCGAAGGCGTTCCTCTTTGACAAGCAGAAAGAACTACTTGTCATTCCGATTTCGAAAAACAATTACGGAGTGGTAGACTCCGGTGTCGATTCGGAAAGCAGAGACTCCTACTTGGAAGGCGGTTACTGGCAAGGCGCATACGTTTTCAAAGTGACCACAAGTGGCTTCACGCTGAGAGGCGGCATAACACACCAAGACACGACAAGCTCACAATACTACGGATACGATTACAACACAATGGTGCACAGAGCTCTCTACATCGGCAACACGCTCTACACGGTATCCAACGCAAAAGTCCTGCTTAACAACTTAGACACGCTGGCACTGATAACAGAAGTAAAGCTGAGTTAACAACCCTTTTTTCCTTTTTTTTCTATTCGCATTCTGGTTCTATGTGTACCGTAACTACTGCGTCAGCAAAATACTCTGCTATTTTTTTCTCAACTTGTGATGCAATCTCATGCGCTTCTGTTAGCGGGAAATGTTTGGTGAAACAGCAGTCTATGTTTATGTACTGTTTTCCGTCAGCCGCGTAATTTACTGTTCTCTTCAACCGTAGGCTGGTTTCAACTTTCTTCGCCAATTTGTCAATTACCTGTTTCAGTTCATCCTCATCTATCTCAGCAGCGTGCTTGTCAATGCCGTACGGCTCAACGTGAACGGTTACGTTTTCAACCTGCTTTATCTCCGAATGCATTTTGGTCTCAATTCTCTCAGCGATGTCATGTGCTTCTTCCACCGACAGGGTCGGATCCACATATGCGTGCAAAGTGATGTAGAGTTTACCGTGTGCGTAAACGGTTACGATGTCATGCACTTCTTTCACGTTTTTCACCATCGCCAGCTTCGCAAAAAGCTGCTCCACATTGGTTTCTTCCTCAGTGGGTTCAATATGAATTGTAGTGTCAACATTTCCAAATGTTTCCGTCAAATCCTCTTCGATGTCCGAAGCTAACGCATGAGCCTCTTCCAAGCTCATCAAACTTGAAACCTGCACTGAGCATTCAGCGAATATTTTTGAACCTACCTTCCGCACTTTCAGTTTTCGACAATCACGAACGCTACCATGGGCGAGCACTGTTTTTCTGATTCTTCGAACAAGGTCTTTAGACGCGGTGTCACTTAGCTCCAGTATGCTAGCCCGTGCTAACCTGATGCTTAAAAAAGTGAGCATACAGCCTAGGAATACCGATGCGATTGAATCTCCATAATAAAATCCCATAATTGCCAATCCAAACCCTAAAAGAGCTATGAGTGTTGAACCAAGATCGGAAATTGCATCGTAGAATCCTGCTTTTATTGACGTGCTCTCACTGTGTCCTGCACTTCTAAATATGGTTATTCTGAATAGATCTATGCATAACGTGTAGCCGATGGCTAAGAAACCCGCTAGCTGTAACTCTTCATTGACTTGGATGTTGCTGATAAGTCGGATTGCGGCTTCATAGAAAATCGCGATGGCAATGCCTACGAGAATTATGCCTCCTATCAACCCGCCTATGGCTTCATACTTTTCATGCCCGTACATATGTTCTTCGTCTGGCGGCTTAAGCGAAGCTCGCGTCGCGACAAAAAGCATCACTGTCGAAAAAACGTCAAGCAAAGCATGTAACCCATCGCTGAGAATGGCTAAGCTGTCAACAATCAAGCCCAAAACCACTTCCACTATCACCACACTGGCTATGGCAACGGCTGAAAACTTGAGAACTCTGAGTTTGATGCCGCCTTTTAAAGCCTCTGGCATAAGCGATCAGGCTATATGTCTCAATGCAAGGGCGATTTAAGAATTGCGGGGGCAGCAACCAACCATTTGCCTTGACAAAAACGCTTCTTAACTGGCAATTATAAATAATGGTTACAAGATTGCTTTTAAATAATGAAGCTGTCTTCGGTTTTCAGCGGCGCATCAACCGTACTCAAAGGTAATTTTTTAATTTTAACCCTGAGCTGGGCGATAATGTACTTTGCAGGTCCAATTCCACAAACCTACGCCAGCCTCTACTACCTGAGCCTAGGCGCTGACGAGTTCCTGCTGTCCGTAATCGCATTCGCAGGCTCCATCGCGCTTGCGTTTGTTCAGTTCCCTGGCGGCTATTTAGCGGATAAACACGGCAGAAGATGGCTCGTATCCACAATGACCTATGGCTTAGCAGTCGGCGCCTTCTTCTTTATCATAGCACCTTCTTGGCCCTTCATAATGTTAGGCATGATAATACAAAGTGTGTGCGCCGTTTACGGGCCAGCCCTAATGGCTATGGTTATTGACTCGCTGCCGCCTGAGAACAGGGGCGCAGGCTACAGTTTCCAATGGGTAGTCACAAGCCTTGTGCTTTTGCCAGCTCCACTAATTGCGGAGTACTTGGTTTTTGCTTTTGAATTAGACTTGGGCATGCGTATCGCTTACACAATCGTTATGGTGGCTTACTTTGCCACTGCAACATTGCGGCTAAAACTCAAGGAAACGTTGCCGCCCAACTACGGGGGTGGTCGCCCTAAAATCTTGGAGGCGCTGAGCGAGTACCCTAAAGCCGTGCGGGAAAGCATAAGCGTCTGGCATAAGCTCTCGAAATCCGCGTTCTACCTTTTCTTGGTTACAATAGCCGTAAATGGTATAGTGGTGAGTTGCTACACGTATTTTGTTGTTTACGCCACTTCAGTTCTAAACATAACCGAGTCACAGTGGGCGTTCGTTATGGCCTTCATGTACTTGAGTGTGGCAGTTCCTGGGATAGTTGCTGGGTTAAAAATGGACACTATGGGTAGGAAAACCTTCTTGATCTTGGGTTATCTGTTGTATGCTCCAGGTATGCTTCTCTTCGTGACTGCTGACTTCAACTTGCTTCTTCTGGCTTTCTTCCTTTATGGCTTAGGTAACACACTGCAATTGACTAGTTATCAGGTTTTGATAGGAGACATGATTCCTCGAAACCTGCGGGGCACTGCGAACGGCTGCATCCAATTCTTTATGTATCTGGTTCAAGGCGTTCTCCAGATCGTAGTTGGTTTTCTCTACGCGTTTGTTTCGCCTCAACTACCCTTCCTTTTGCTGGCTGTTGCGGCTGTGCCTTTCGCGGCGCTCGTGGCTTTGAAGGTTTACGAACCCAGCGTTAGAGAAATATGAGTTTGATCAGAGTTGATAGGGGAGAGCGAAGTAGATGTTTATGACATGCCTTTTCTGGTAATGTTGCACAGTTCAAGATAGTGAATAGTTGCTGATCAGTATAGAGAAAGTTAATAATATTCTATATTCTAGGTTTGGTATTAGCTCGATTGGTATGTGGTGAAACTTGAATAGTGCTAATGTTGTGGAGATGAGAAGCAAGGTCAAGATAGCGCTGGTAATTCCACCCGCCCTAGATATGGATCAAATGTGGTGTCCTAACATGCCCATTGGTATAGCTTACTTGGCAGCTGTCTTGGAAAAAGCTGGCTATGAGTTAGCTCTAATTGACTGTCCAGCGCTTAGAATAAGCCACAAGATGCTGAGGGCAGAACTTGCCTCTTTTAAACCCGACGTGGTTGGCATAACGTCTATAACTCCAATTATAGAATCCACTCTCTTAGCCGCTCAAGTTGCAAAAGAAACGTGTCCAAACGTGCTTGTTGTTTTAGGGGGACCACACGCCACGTTTATGGATAGCCAAATTCTAAGCGAAAATCCCGCTGTTGATGTTATAGTTAGAGGCGAAGGCGAACAAACAACACTCAACCTGCTGCAAAATTTCTCTGGCTTTGGGGATCTCGATGAGGTTGAAGGTATAACGTTCAGGAAGGACGGGGACATAGTTCGCACACCTAACAGACACTTCATTCAAAACCTTGACGAACTACCTTATCCAGCATATCATTATTTCGATTTAGACAAGTATCAGTTTTTTGGAAAAAACGTTCTTCCTATTCTAACCAGTAGAGGTTGTCCTTTCCAGTGTGCATATTGCGTATCGTCTCGCATGGTTGGAAAAGGGTTCAGGGCTAGAAACCCAAATCGTGTAGTGGACGAGTTGGAATGGTTAAGGGATGAACAGGGAGCTGGCGCCTTCAGTTTTTACGATGATGCGTTCACCTATGACCAACAGAGGGCCATTAAAATTTGTGAAGGGATCAAGAAGAGAAACATTGGTGTTCCTTGGGATTGCCAAACAAGAGTCGATCAGATTTCTAAAGAGGTCTTGGTTAAAATGAAGGCTGCAGACTGCCAACTTGTTAGCTTCGGCGCTGAATCAGGTTGCCAAAAGATTCTAGATGCTGTAAATAAGCGAACCACAATTGAACTGAATGAGAAGGCGGTCAAACTAGCAAAGGATATAGGTCTGTCAGTGGCCATGTCTGTGATTATCGGATACCCCGGAGAGACAGTGGATACATTGGAACAGACTTACAGCTTCATCCGTAGAACTAAACCTGATTATGTATATTTGTGCTTGGCTACGCCGTATCCTGGAACTGCGCTTCGAAAAACTTTGGAGGATTTGGGATGGCCTATGTCAACGGACTGGAGCCACTACGACATGCAGACACAGGTCTTCGAGAATCCTCTTCTACCCGTAGACCTCGTGGAGATCCGGCGCAAGTTTTACAACAATTTCTATTCGTGGTCGTATATGCTCCGCCAATACTTAAAAGGGACATTTTATAGCAAGAGCATGGTCAGGACTGCGTTAAATGATCGCGTATGGCGTACGAAAGTGTTAAGGCATTTTTTTGCCAACTTTAGGAAGCTGAGAACTCAACTCCAACCATACACATAAAGCCTTAAGGTGCATACAGAAACAATCGAGGTGCATTTATGCGAGCGGACCTGGTTTTAACCAATGGAAAAATCTTTACCATGAACCCTTCGCAGCCTCATGCTGAAGCCATTGCCATAAAAGACGGCAAAATAGTTCAAGTCGGCACGAACGATGACGTTGACAGGTGGATCGGAAAAGACGCGAAACTCATTAACTTGAAAGGGAAAACGGTGGTTCCAGGTTTCATAGACACTCATATTCACGTTGCTGATTTTGCAAGGGTCTTAGCATGGCTTGATTTGTCTAATGTAATGTCCATCCAAGAACTGCAGGATATTCTTAAAGCGCGTGTGCAGAGAACCCCTCGAGGAAAATGGATCATAGGGCGTGGCTGGGATCAAAATCGTTTTGCAGAGAGGCGTCTTCCCACGCGACATGATTTGGACGCTTTTTCCGCAGCCAACCCCGTAATACTTTATCATGAATGTGGGCAGATATGTGTGGTGAACAGCAAAGCGTTAGAATTAGCTGACTTAACCAAACAGACAGTAGGTACTGGCGGCGATATTGATAAAAACGCGAAAACAGGTGGACTCACCGGAATTTTACGCGATGATGCTACAAGCTTAGTGTGGAAGTTTGTTCCTATTATGACTGAAGACGAGCTGCTGGAAGCCGTTAGTTTGGCATGTGAAAAAATTGTGGAGGCTGGAGTGACTAGTGTATGTTGGATTGTATTATCTTTGATGGAGCTTTCTGTTATAGAGAAGCTTCGTGTTCGAAACAGGCTGCCTTTAAGGGTTTACATTGTCGTTCCAGCTGAGCTCTTAGACAGAGTACCAGCTTCTACCTTATCCAAGTCTGCGAATAAAGCCTTGCGGATCGGTGGCGTGGTGATTTTTGCAGACGGCTATTTAGCTGCAAGAACCGCTGCGCTTTTTCAATCCTACAACGATTGTCCCGATTCAAGCGGCAAACTGCTTTATACGCAAAAGGAAATGAACAGGTTGGCTGTTAAGGTCCACCACGCCAACCTTCAACTAGTGATACATGCCGTGGGTGATAAGGCTGTTGATGTAGCTTTAAACGCCATTGAAGGAACTTTGAAAGAAGTACGTGGAAAAGAGCTTCGCAATCGCATTGAACAGGCTGCGGTTCTCAACGAAGAACTGGTTCAGCGGATGAAAAATTGCAGGGTGATTGTTTCTGTGCAGCCCTGCGTTGTTGATTCAGAATTCAGAGTGTGGTCAGCCACTGAACGTTTGGGTCCTGAAAGAGTTCGATGGCTTTATCCCATTAAGACGCTGATAAGTGAGGGCGTGAAAGTGAGTGGCGGTTCAGATTGCCCTATGGAACCTTTAAACCCTTTGTTAGGCATCAAGGCGGCTGTAACAAGAGAGTTTTTTCCTGAAGAATGTGTTACTGTTGAAGAGGCGTTGCGCCTTTACACAATTGACGCGGCATACACAATATTTGAGGAAAACGTCACGGGCTCTATTGAAAAAGGCAAATTAGCAGATCTCGCAGTCCTTTCGCGCGACCCTTGGATGGTTGAACCAAAAGAAATAGGCGACATTGAAGTGGAGATGACCATTGTGGGCGGAAGAGTGGTGCATACTTAATTTCTGATAATTACCGCAATAATTGTTATGTTTACGTTGAGCGAGTCTATTCCTTACAGGCTGTAATGGTTTTGGTTCTTGCGATTTGTTTTTAGATGCCTGCACAGTTAAGTTTATTATTTAAGATAGTTATGCTATGCGTATTAAACTCGAAATAATGGAGGAAAAAACAGTGATTTTGTTGATGACTACACCTCCACCTGCGTTTTCACCGTGGGGTGTGCCCGCAAGGCTTCCTCCGTTAGGCTTAGCGTATGTTGCCGGAGCTCTTGAAAAAGCGGGTTTTCAGGTGCAAATTCTTGATAATTATCAACTTAATACCTCAATCGATTTCATCAAGCAGGAAATAGAGAGACTTTGTCCGGAAATAGTGGGTGTGACATGTGGTTCTGTGACTTATCAAAGATGTATTGAAATAGCTAAGGCTGTGAAAGAACTGCGTCCTTCGTGCAAAGTAGTAGTTGGTGGTTGGCACCCTTCTTATTTGCCTGATACAATGCTACAGCATCCCGAGGTAGATTATGCTGTAATGGGTGAAGGCGAAAGAGCAATAGTTGAACTTGCAAACCACATCGCTAAAGGCAATAATGAGCGAGCTACCGCCAAAATTCCAGGTGTTGCTTGCCGGTTCAAAGGAAAAATACTGAAGAACCCTCCCAAATTCATCAGTGATTTGGATGATATCCCTTATCCAGCACGTCATTTGTTGCCTATGGAGATTTATGATAGGCAGATTGGTTATTTGAATGCTAAACCCGTAGACGTGATGAATATAACAAGAGGCTGCCCTTACAGATGTAACTATTGTGAGACCAACAAATTATGGGGGCCTAAATATCGTTCTTTTAGTCCGACCCGAGTTGTAGAAGAACTGGAATATATGATTGAAAACTTTGGGTCGAAAGGGATCTATTTCATAGATGATAATTTTACTATCAACAAAAAGCAAACCATTGCGTTATGTCATTTGATGAAAGAGCGAAAATTAGACCTTGAGTGGGCTTGCGATACAAGAGTTGACTTGTTATCGCGAGATTTGCTTGTAGAAATGCGAGAAGCGGGATGCCGAACAATATTTTTTGGGGTTCAATCAGGCTCTCCGCGTATTCTAGAAAAACTCAATACCTGTACTACCACTGAAAAGACTGTTGAGGGGTTCAAACTCTGTAGGGAGGCAGATATACACATCGCATGCTCATTTATGTTGGGAATTCCTGGAGAAACAATCGCTGACATGGAAACAACATACAAGTTTGCAAAGAAGTTAGATCCCGATTGGTGCACATTTTACGTGTATATAGCGTGTCCAAACAGTAACCTCTACGAGGAGGTTTTGCAGAAAGGTCTCTACGATCGAATGGATAATTTTTTGGCTTTCGTTAAAACTGCCCAGTTCAATTATGAACAAGTTGTTGCGATTCAACAACGTTTTCAACGGGGCTTTAATACATCGCCGAAAACACTTCTTCGAAGAATAAGACGAGACGGTTTTTCCAGTTTTCTGAAAAGTTTACTTTGATTTTTTGTTCAGCTATACGAAACGTAATATGCCAACTGAAAACGTGACTACGATTTCTAAGATCGCACTGCTTTCCCTCAAAACATAATCGATACAGATAAATTTTCCAAAAACATCAGAACTGTATCTAAGCAGTTGGTGACCCACATCTTAATCGCGATAATTGCTATTTGTGTCCTAATTTTGGCAATATTAGTAGACTTTCTATTAGGGGATCCCTCTCCAAATAACCCGCAGAAATACACACACAAACTGCATCCAACAGTGTTGATGGGCAAACTAACGCGTATGTTAGAGCCTAAGCTTAAAAACCCTAATCCGAAAATAGAAAAATTGGGCGGCGTCTTCTTAGGATTGATAATAATAATCGCCTTCACGCTTCCTGTCTATTTTGGTCTACTTCTGATTTACACCTGGCTGGGTTTGATTTTCTATGCGCTCGTAGCTGTTATAATTCTGAAATTAACTATCTGCATAAAACTCGAAACTGACTGGGCCAAAGCAGCAGCTAAAGCCTTAGAATCAGAGGACCTCACAGAAGCCAAAAAATACTCGCATTTCTCAAGAAGAGACTCCAAAGACTTGACCTGCCAGCAAATCAGCTCAGCAGTAATTGAATCCATGGCAGAAAACCTCATAGATTTCAAGCTTTCACCCATCCTTTCCTACATGTTCTTCGGTGTTTCAGGCGCCGTCGCGTTCAGAGCAATCAACACGCTCGACGGAATGGTAGGCTTCAAAGACCCTGAACACATTCATGTGGGATGGTTTAGCGCAAACCTTGACACAATAGTTAATTACGTTCCAGCTAGGTTCACAGCCGTTCTCATAGTCTTAGCCTCAGCAATAATAGGTGAGGACTACAAGAATGCGTGGGCAATCGCTAAAAGAGACCACGCTAAAACTCCCAGCAGAAATCACGGATGGCCCATGGCAGCCATGGCTGGAGCTCTTCGCTTACAATTGCAGAAGCCTGGCCAGTACATCCTCGGCGAGCCAACTGAGCCATTAACTCCAAACAAAATTTTGTCTGCATTGAGAATCCGAAACACTGCCGTGATATTGTGCGTACTTCTCGCGTTGCCAGTAATCATGCTAATACGATTATTTTTCTTCCCATACTAGAAAATTTGTATGCCTCTCTTAGTAGCAGAGAAACGATTTCACGCTTCAGATGACTTTGTTTTGCTTGGAGCTCCTTTCTTTCCTAAAAAAACTTTTAGCGCTTTCCTTGGGTCTCGAAAAGCTCTCACAATTTTATCGCGTGTAAAAGTCGGGTTAACCGAAATTGCACGTGTGCACAATTCACGCAGTTCTTCTGCTGTGAACTCTGGAGTTTCAATTAGAGGTTGCGCTTCAGCTAAAGCTTCATCACTAAAACAGTCCCTTATAAATCCGCCGCGCTCAGCCTGCTTATAAAGTTCAGTTCCATACACAGGTGTAGCATAACTGAAGTAGAAGCTATCAGCTCCTAGCCGCCGAAGTTTTCGAGCGAAATTTATTGATTCTTCTATATCCTTTTTTGTTTCGCCTATAAGCCCAATTACAAAGAAGCACCCTACTTTTATTCCCACTTTCTTGGATAAAGCCACCGCTTTTTCCACTTCTTTCAAGTCTAGGTTTTTCTTGATGATGTGATCCACAACGCGTTGAACGCCCGACTCGGGAGCAACCCGTATTTTCTTGCAGCCTGATGCCTTCATTTTTTTCAAAAGGTTCTCATCAAGACTGTCTGCTCTAACGCCGTTCGGAGTGAACCACTCGATGTTTAACTTCCTTTCTATTATTAGGTCGCAGATGGTCTCCATTCTTTTCTTGTCAAGCGTCATGTTTTCGTCGATGAAGTCAAGCTGTTTAATATGGTAGTCGCGAATTACTTGCTCTATTTCTTCAACGACGTTCTCAGGGCTTCTCGCGCGCCACTGTTTTCCCATAACTGTGTGGATTGAGCAAAAAATGCAATCGTATGGGCATCCTCTGCTCGTGAGCATTGTCGTCCAGCGTTTGTTTATTTCTCCTCTCGGCGGGATTTCTTTCACGGCATCAAAATATTTTTCCATTGGTAGTAAGTGCCTTGCCGGAAAAGGCAGTGAATCTAGATCTTGGATTGGGGGTCTCGGCGGAGTGATAACCGTTTTTCCATGTTTGATATAGCCGATTCCTTTTATCTTATTGAAATCCTTCGTAGTCCCCTGATTTATAGCTTCAACCAGCTCCAGCATAGTGTATTCTGGCTCTCCAACTACAACGAAATCGGTGTTCGGATGCTCAAGACAATCCACCGGTCTTGCAGAAGGATGCAACCCATTCAGTACAGTAATAATATCATTATCGACGTTTTTAACTATTGAAGCGATTTCGTATGCCGTTTTCCACCATCCAGAGAATGAAATGGTTATTCCAACTACATCTGGTAGCCACTTTTTTATCCTATTTTCTATCTCTTTACTTCTTAGCCCTTGTCGGCACTTCGTTTCATCTATCAGTTTAAAATTCTTCCAGCCTTCGTTAGCCGCATCTATGATGTGCACCTCATGCTTTTTTTCTAGTAATGCCGCTACATATGCTATATCCAAAGGTTGAAGAATACCCAAGTTACCCCATAATTTCGGTTGAATACGAGGTGGATTAATTAGGCAAATACGCATTAGACAATCACTCTAACATGTGAGCTTGCGTTTATTATTCCAGTGAACCAAATAAAAACTATTTACGTATGGTCTGACTGCTTCCAAGATCAACAAATGAATGTTGCTCGGGTAATTTTGACAGATACAGCGACTGAATTGTTTTTGAACAATACGTGTCTCGCCTCTAGTCTCTTGGGTAATGCTTTTCATGTTAGGTTCGCCAGACACTGTTTTGAGAGAGTTGTAATTGAATAATAAAGGTTATGTTTTCCAAGATGTGTTGGTTTGAAATAGCAAAAACAGGTCTCGCCTACTTTTCACTGTTAATATTGGCTTTGTTCGAAACGTTTATCTTTCAATGAATAACTAGACGAATTGGGAGTTTAATGAATTATAAATGGCTGTTTCTTGTTGCTTTGTTGCTGTTTCCTACTGTTTGTCTCCCCTTAGTTTATTTTTCATTTAACTTTAATGACGCGTCTCCTAACGAAGAATTCTATTTCGGGGTTACTTTTGGTGGAAACACAACCAGCGAAGCGAAGCTTTTGATAGACAAGGTGAAGGGCTACACCAACCTCTTCGTAATAAACAATTGGGATCTTGCACTGAATGAAACCGCTCTTACCGAAATCTGTGATTGTGCCGTAGACGCTGACATGAATATCATGGTGTACTTTGGTTTCGTTTTTTTTGACATATCCTTTCTATATCCAAGATGGCAGGATCTTTTCACAGAAGCAGGTATTGAACCATTTCACACTCCTTGGCTGATCAACGCATCGGATAGATGGGGAGAAAAATTCTTGGGTGCTTACGTCCTTGACGAACCTGGTGGAAAACAGTTGGATAGAGGACATTACAGCGGGTATACAACAAGTTACAGCGGAAGAAACCAAACGACTTTTGCAAATGTTGCTGACTACAGTGATGCAGCACGTCTATTTGTAAGAGGCGTCGGTCGTTACTACGTGCAACGGCTAAATAACGCCAGTTACTATCGTTCAATTCCAAATTCTACAGGAAAAGTAATTCCAGTTTTCACCGCTGACAACGCGCTTTATTGGTTTGACTACTTGGCTGGATATGACACAGTATTCGCGGAATTCGGGTGGAATCATAACGAAGCGCAGCATATCGCTCTTTGTAGAGGAGCCGCAAATGTGCAGGATAAGCAATGGGGTGTAATAATCACATGGGCTTCTAATGACCCACCTTACTTGGCGAGTGGATCACAGCTGCTTCAGCAAATGAATACGGCATATTACTCAGGAGCCAAGTATCTGATAGTTTTTAACTATCCTCAACTCAATCCTTACGGTGCCTTAACCGACGAGCACTTTGCAGCTATGGAGACATTTTGGAATCGAATCCACAGTTTTCCGGGAAATGTAGTGGAAAAAGTGACGGGTGAAGTAGCTATGGTGCTTCCTAAGGATTACGGTTGGGGCATGAGGCAGGCTGATGATAAGATCTGGGGCTTATGGCCTGCAGATGATTTGTCTCCTAGTATTGGGGAAAAAATAGCAAAATTGATCAGTGAATATGGATTAAAATTAGACATAATTTACGATGATCCCCAATTCAATTACACAGAAAAATACTCGAAAATTTACTATTGGAACAGCTCAACTTCCCTTTTCGTCTCTTCCATGCCCATTATCATGCCGTCCAATGCACTGTATGCTACTTTGCTAACCGTTGCTGTCACTGTAATATGTATACCCTTTTACGTGACAACAAAAAGAAAAAACGGAGAAAACCTGAAGAACCTCTCCCACCAGTAGCTAATTATCCTTAGTCTATTTGCATATTAATAGAAAGCTACATATGATTGAATTGGGATGAACCTACTCACCCGAAAAACTGAGGACTCAAAGGGATTTGTTTAGAGGGGAAAATCTTCGAGAAAGAATTCATGAGGCAAATGTTGCAGTTCACAGATCTGAAGCAAAGTATTACAACTTGTTCCACCCAGAAGTGTATAACGAGCAAGAGCAGAAAAGGATATGCTCTGTATTAAAGTTGGTTAATAACCTCGTAGCCAATAATCAGCAAACAGCTCTTGACTTTGGGGCGGGTACTGGAAATTTAACTGGTAAGCTTCTTCATATGGGTTACATAGTTACTGCGATAGATATTTCTGCGGAAATGTGCGCTATTTTGGAAAGAAAATATAAGATCTATTTGGAAAACAAAAAATTGACTGTTATTAACTCACCTATAGAATCTGTGAGTTTTGACAAAGGTGAATTTGACCTAATTACTTGTTATTCTGTGTTACACCATCTGCCGAATTATGCGGATACACTTCAGAAACTTACTCTTTTCTTAAAAAAAGGTGGTGTGCTTTATATGGATCACGAAGCATCTCCCTCTTATTGGAAGGATGAACCTCGCAAACTAGCGAACATAGTGAAGCTCATTCATTTTCATTCTAATCCGTTACTCAACGCTTTGTACTTCCAAGTTGCAAGCGCAAAGATTCCTTCGATTGATTACACGCTGTCTGATTATTGGCACAAGAAAGAGCATCCTTTAGACCATGGAAAAATAGAGCGCGTGTTTGAGAAGGAGAACTTCGATTTCTTCAAACGAGTAGATTATCACCATAGAGCAACATGGATTTCAAACCCGATTTTTAATATTTATAGACATGTTTGCAAACCTGAAATGAGTTTTTGGGTGGCTAAAAAGTAAAATATATGCTTCTCATTCTGGCACATGACTTTTTTATGCGAGACACTCGGCTATCTAAAGTAAAATCTGTAGATTCCTGCTTCAATGCCTATAAATTACACTTTTAGTCATGTTGAGCCTTTCGCAGCCGCTCATGATGATATTTCATCAAAAGTAAAAAGTATCGAAGTGCGCTATTTGCTCTTTCTTCTAAGGATGATTACCGCGGCGACGATTGCGAGTATAATTGCGGCGACAGCGACCAATACGTAAACTATTGTTGTTGGATCGTTGAGTGTGTCGTTGGGTGAATCTGTGGGCTGAAGCCCACTATCTCCATCCGCAAGCCAAACATTAGAGGATATAAGTTTGGAGCGTGTCACACTCCTCAAGCCGCTGTAGAAAAAATCACTGGTGTATTCAACCAGCGCTCCCGTGCTCTTGTCAAAGTAATAATCGAAAATTTGGGTGAACTCGCCAACAGTTTCAGAAACTTCGGTATCTTCTAGTCTCAAGTGGTTTGTTTCTCTGGGGCCATCTTTGTAATTTCTAGTTACGGTTTCGTTTATGTACCATGGTTCTGAAGCGACTGGATTCACCAAATCATTTCTGCCAAGATTGGCGCCTATGAATGGTGGTCCTTCTCCTGATAGATCTCCTGTGTCTATGTCGCAAGCGCTATCCGAATTTGTTTCAGTTCCATTTCGATAATGTGTTGTTACATCAGTCGTTATAACCGTTCCAGATACTTCAGTTACAGTGATTCTTATCCATTCGGTTTGATTTAGCTCTATTAACTCAGCTGGGGTCTCGTCAGTGAAAGCTGAATTCCACTCTGCGACTATGTCGTATTCGAAGATGTCACCTTGGGATACGCCCACTACTGATGTCTCGGCGTTAACTATCATAATGCTTGCCACTGTGAGGCATAAAAAAATCAGTAGGATAGTCATTGCGGCTATTTTGGTCATGTTGCGGCACTCACACTGTTTCTGTAGATTTAGTTTCGCGTAGAGGATAGTCTACTGTTTGTTTAGTTAATAATGTTGTGGTTTTTCAAGATAGCACAGTGGCTGACATGTACTTTTTTCCTGCAGTAACTGGCATAATTGTCATCATCTTGACAATCGGGATAGTAATTGTCCCTTATGCTTGGAAGACGCTAAACACCAAACAAAATAAAATATAAAACAATTTATTCTCTCTTAGTTTTTATAATACAAGAAAAACACTACGTTTTTCAGTGGTAACCTTATGGTTTAAACAAGTCTAACCTGCGGTCTCCCAGAGAAGCTACTTTTCATAGGCTATCTCGAGTGCCTTTTTCAAAGCTTTGACTAATCTCAAGTTTTCTTCGAATGACCTGACGGTTACCCTGAAATACCGGTCGTCAAGCCCCATGAAAGTGCTGCAGTCCCTAATCAGGAGACCCTCTTTCGCCAGCTCTTCCTTAAGAACAGTTGCCGTAACTTTCTCAATCAGGATTTTCACTAACAGAAAATTAGTTACAGACGGAAAAACATGTAGCCCGCCGATTTCGCTGAGCATTTCAGCAAATCTTACTCTTTCTTTTGCAATTATACGCTTAGTATTTGCGATGAATTCAGTGTCTTTAAGCGCCGCCAATGTGGCGTAGCCCGCCAAACTGTTGATGCTCCACGGCTGTCTGACAGTCTGAAGCGTGTCTATGAGGCTTTCCGTTGCTATTCCATAACCGAGGCGTATCCCCGGCATACCGTAGAATTTAGTGACCGACCTAATAACGAAAAGGTTCTCGTATTTCTTAGCATAGCCAGCCATAGTGCTATCTTGACCCTTCTCTGCGAATTCAATGTAGTTCTCGTCCACGCTAACGATTATTTTCTCTCTGTTGCAGAACTCGACAAGGTCTAAAACACTTTCTTTGCTGTACAGTGTTCCCGAAGGACTATGCGGATTACAAATGGACACTATCCGCGTGTCTTTTGTGACTGCTTTCTTGACTTTTTCAACATCCAGCTTAAAATTGTCTGGCAGTTTCACGAAAACGGGCTCGCCGCCAACTCTTAAAGCCGCTTTCTCGTACTCAGTGAACGACGGGACAGGAATAACAGCTTTGAAGCTGCAGGGGAACGTCTCCGTAATCATGTAAATGAGTTCTATTGAACCGTTTCCCAAAATTATGTTCGATGCGTCAACACCGTGTCCCACGTACCCGGCGATTTTTGTTTTTAACTCTACAGGGTTTGGGTCTGGATAAAATTTTATCAGGTTAGCATACTGATTTACTGCCTCTACCGCCTTGGATGAAGGGCCCAGAAAATTGATGGGTCCACTGAAGTCAAGCACTCTTTCAACTGGGATATTATGTTTCCTAGCGAAGCCCCAGACGTCTCCTCCATGGCTTACAAACCGCTTCTGCTTACATGGATTCGCCAATTTCATTCTCCTCCATCAGTTTGACTATTTGTTTTTCTACTTCCTGATGTGCCTCGAAGTGAGAATTGTACATGTTTATTATCTTATAGAGCCAGTAAACTATCCCCAATCCCAAAGTAACTATGGTTATCAAAGCATATTTTTCTATTGGTATCGTCTGTGGCATGAATATTCTTTCTGGGAAGACGCTGGCGAGAAACCTGTCTTGATGCCTTTCGTGCGTAAGCAGGTCTCTTGACAGTAAATATGTTATAGCAAAAACTGGAATGATCAGAATAACGGCTGCAGTCCACGCTTTCTTGTTCATCTCTGTGAAGCTATATGACGTAGGCGGTTCTTTTCCCTGTTTCCTTAGGAAGGTTGCAATCTGCTTTTCCAATTCAGCTTGCCGGCGAAAATGGTTGTTTCGATTTCCAATCAATCGGTAGAACATTGGGAAAAACGCGGTCCCGAAAGTGGCTATTGACGCTAGAAACCACATGGAAAACCATATTTTCCTGTCTCTTTCTGTTTTTCCGTGCATCATCGTTTCCGTTCTATGCACCAATTTTGTGCCTGTTAGTGTTCACAGCCAAAGTTTATAAATTCTTTCATTCAGCATCTTAATAAAATGAACAATGATGAAACGCTGATTTCCGTGGTTGTTCCAGTGTTTAACGAGGAGTTGACGATAGGTAACGTGATTGAACGCTTAGCAGTAGTCGCGCAAAAAAACGGTCTTAAACATGAAGTAATCATTGTAGATGACTGTTCAAAAGATAGATCACTGAAAATTTCCAAAAGCTTCGGCGTTAAAGTTTTCTCACTAGAAACTCACGTTGGAAAAGGCTATACCTTAAGAGTAGGTTTTGCAAAGGCAAAGGGTGAAATAATAACTACAATAGACTCAGACGGGTCGCATCGTCCAGAGGAACTGCCAAGCTTGCTGACTCCAATAATTCAAAACAAGGCGGACCTTGTCATAGGCTCCAGGTATTTAAGCCAAAATCCACTGGTGACCAAAAGGCTAAACGCCATTGGTGTTCGCCTCTTCAATTTTTTAATTAAAGTTTTAACAAGAGCAGATGTTTCTGACTCTCAATCAGGTTACCGCGTAATGAAAGCTTCAGTCTTACAGAATATGCGTTTAAACTCGAACGGGTATGAAATCGAATCCGAGATGCTGGTGAAGACAATTCGACAGGGTTTAAGGGTCGGAGAAGTGCCAATAAGTTTTGAACAGCGAACCTACGGCGCATCCCGCTTGGACCCCATGGCTGATGGCTTGAAGATTCTTTTTTCAATAATTCTGGCGTACATAAGGGATGGATGAGGACAGTGGAAGAAGTTTCTCCTCCCAAAGTTTCCATACTTGTAGCAACTCTCAACAGCGAATTGACCATTGAAGGGTGCTTGAAGGCGATTTGCGAATTAAATTATCCCAAAGACTTGCTGGAGATAATTGTTGTTGACGGTTGCTCCATGGATGGGACTTTAGAAATAGCCGAGAAATATCATGTTAAAGTTATCTCTGCGCCTCTTAACGCTCCAGCCGCATATAACTATGCGCTTAAAATTGTAAGCAGCGATGTTATCGGCTTCATAGATGCAGATGCAAAAGTGGAGAAAGAATGGCTAAACAAACTTGTGGCTTATCTGGATAAACCTCAAGTGGCAGGCATCAGCGGCGGTATCGAAACTTGGAACAAAGAAAACGTTTGGGCAAGAAGCATCGGATACGACCTTGAGAACAGGTATGCCCGGCTGAAGAAGTCTGTTGTGCGCATTGCGACTATGAACCTTTTGATGAAAAAGAAAGTTATCGAGGAGGTTGGCGGTTTTGACGAGCATTTGCCTTCTCAGTATGACACAGACCTCGGTTTCAGAGTTACAAATAGAGGTTACAAACTGCTTTTTGAGCCAGACGCCAAGTGTTACCATTTTAACAGATCAACAGTTCGTGCTTATTTCAGGCAGCAGTTGCAGTACGGCAAGAACACTGTTAAACTTTATTTTAAACATTCTAAACTGATTAAGGGAGATGGAATCACTGATTTTGGCATGAACATTCAGCCTCTTTTGCTGCTTGCTGTAGCGTCATTCTTCCTTTTAGGTCTGCCTGAAGTCTTGAGGTTCTTGTGGTATGCTTCGGTTTTCCTTTTAGGCTCAATTTTTGTATATTACGTTTTTTCAGCAGTTAAGCTGGCGGTTAAGTTCAAGGACGCTGTCGCTATGCTACTGGTTATGCTTTATTTTGTTAGAGCTCTCGCATGGTTCACTGGCGCAGTCATTACGACGGTTAGCTTTCTGGCGGGTGATAGAAGGTAGGTAATATGGTTAAAGTGTGCTTTTTATCTCCAGAGTACCTGCCTCTTTCCGGCGGAACAGGCGCTTACGTTTACTACTTGTCTAACGAACTCATGAAACTTGGCAATTCAGCTTCCATCGTGACAGGATACAATGAAAACAGAGACGTGAAAATCAACGAGCAACACCATATTTTCTTCATCAAGTCACTTAAGGCTCCTGTCATCAAATCGTTTCTGTTCGCAGCTGCTGCTTCCAAAAAACTGAACAGTCTCCGCGGCAGTTTCCCCGTGGACATTGCTCACGTGAATCTTCCTTTGATTCCAAGTTTCGCGGTTCCAAGCAACTTCGGGAAAACGTTGGTCTCCACTGTTCATTCGACTTGGAAGGGGGAGGCAGAAGCGATTAAAGATGAGCCTTACAGAAGGCTCAATTCAAATGAGAAGTTCATGGTGAGCTTCAATTGGCTTCTGCGGTTTTTCGAGGAGAGTATGCTGGAGCGTTCAAATAGGATAATTGCGGTTAGTGACTTCACAAGGCGTGAGCTTCTGCAGTACTACAAGGTTAATGAAACCAAGATTCGCGTTATCCACAACGGCGTTGACGTGGACAAGTTCAAACCCGCAGCTGACAAGCTCAAGGCGAAAGAAGAGTTAGGTTTCAACCCTGAAGACAAGGCAATACTTTCCGTGGGGCGCTTATACGCTCGGAAAGGCTTGTTCACCCTCATCGAAAGCATGGCGTTAGTCACAAGGAAATTTGAAAATGCCAAGTTCATAATCGCGGGAAAAGGCTTAAGCAACGAAATGAAAAAGCTGGTGAGTTATGCCACGAAACTCGGTGTCAAAGACAGCATCGTTTTCACAGGTTATTTCCCTGACAAAAAATTGCCCAAGCTTTATCAAGCAGCGGACATTTTTGCTTTTTCCACCTTCTACGAGAACCTTCCTTTCGCCGTTTTAGAGGCGCTGTCAACTGGGCTGCCTGTTGTTACAACACGAGTGGGTGGTATTCCTGAAATGATCGACAGCGGGAAGAACGGGTTTTTGGTTGAACCTGCGAATTCTCGTAATTTGGCAGAAAGAATTTTGTATTATCTGGAGCATCCGAAAGTGGCTTCGGAGATGGGGATTCTCGCACGTAAAACTATTGAGAAACATTTTGACTGGCGGCTCACCGTGAAGAAGGTAGTTAAGGTTTACGATGAAGCACTAAGCTAGCTTGTTTCTATTGGTCTGCCTCTGTACGCTATGGTTGCTTTTTGCAAAAGCTTTACAAACCCCAGTGAGCAGAAGAGTGCTTTCGTTAAAAACTCGTGCCTGTAAACCAGCATCTGTGCTTTCACGGGTAAGTCCATTCTTGGTCGCTCAAACTTCCGTGCTGCCTCAGGCACTTGCAAGCCCTGCACGGTTATCTCTTCGTAATGCAAATTGGTTTTTCTGGCTATGTAGTCTAGGTAGCTGATTTCCTCCAGTTTTAAACCCATGATTTTGGAGGCAATTACATCGATGGCTAACGCACAGTTGCAGGTAAGCATCAGGTCCATTTGGATGGGGTTTCCTTTGGTAGGGCCGTTTCCTTCTATTGCTATTCTCGCATCCATCACTGTAAGCTGTGGCTTAATTATCGTGTAGAGCCGGTAGAAGACTTCGCTTAGGTACGGGTGCAAGTAGATGCGCCTGTTGCTTGGCACGCAGCCAAAAAGGTTTTTTATGGCTCCACTGTACATTGCGAACTCGTGAGTTTTCATAAGTGCTACGTCGACAGTGGCATCTGCGTCAAGCACAGTTTTAGGAAGAAACAGTTCCTTCACAGGGCTGTGTCTGCTTGGAGATTTTACTTTGACAACTTTGTCCTCTGAAAGATTGATCACTGTGCCGCCTGCCTTCTTCACAGCCGCTTTGATACCAGTCTTCTCGAACGCGTTGCGGCATGGATAATTGAAACCGTTGGACTCGCCAACTATCACCTCATTATTATCATCTCGCAGGAGACCAACCAGCTTGCTGATTAGTGCGGGGCTTGTTACCACTCCCGGTAAATATTCGGGGTGGCTCATGTTCGGCTTCACAAAAATTGTCTGCTTCCCGTGTAACTCCGAGTTTTTCACTGCTTCCTTCAGGATTGCAGTTGTGTTCTCTCTGACTCTATGGATTTTTACGGTTTTCTGCTGCATTTCAGTCACCCTTCTCTTCTTTGGCTAGTATACAGCCTACATCGGAAGCCATGATGTCGTTTTTGTAGGAGTTTGCTCTGGCTCGGCATCCTCCGCATATGTACTTGAAGTCGCATTTTCCGCAGGCTCCTTTCAGGTTGTCCCTGTTCCTCAGTGCGTTGAAGAGCTTTGAGTTCAACCATACGTCCCCGAAATCTTCCTTTTTCAGGTTTCCAACGTTTATGGGAAGAAAAACACATGGGTGAACATCTCCCTGTGGAGAAAGTGAACAGTATAGTCTTCCAGCGCCGCATCCGCCTATGAAGTCAGCCAGCGGCACCGCTTTCTTGCTCACCTTCACGGTTTGCATATGTGCCATAGACATTGTGGCTTCGTCTCCGGGTCCTTGACACTGCAGAGCTACTCGGGCTAACTGCGGTGCCGTGGTTAGTATGGTAACCTTGTAACCTTTCGACATTCTATCCAGCAGGTACAGCATGAGTTTCTCTCTTTCTTCCGGCGACAGATCTTGATCGTAATGTTCTTTTCCGCGTCCAGTTGGGATGAAGTTGAAGTAGGTGAATCTTTCTGCGCCAATTTCCTCCGCCAAATCCAAGATTTCAGGCATCTCATCTATGTTGCTTTTGGTGGCTGTGGTCGCTATGCACGCGCATAGATCTGCTTCCACACAATTCTTCAATCCAGCCACTGCCCTGTCGAAAGCGCTTGGGACTCCCCTGAACGTGTCGTGCGTTTTTGCTGTGGCGCCGTCGATGCTTACCTCCACATAGTTGATTTTGGCTTGCTTGAGCTTCCTTACGTTCTCTTTGGTAAGCAACGTGCCGTTGGTGGCCACTGAAACGTATAATCCACGTTTTGCTGCGTGGCTCGCCACCTTAAAAAAATCTTTTCTGCTTAGGGGTTCTCCTCCCGAAAAGGCGACAGCGATGACGCCGAAATCCGCAAGCTGGTCTACTACTTCCAGAGCTTCTTCTGTAGTTAGCTCCGTTTCATGTGTTGCACCTGAGTTTGAGTAGCAGTGCTTACAACTTAAGTTGCACTTATGTGTGAAATCCCATACCACTAGGAACGGCGCGTAGATGCTCAGGGGTTTCTGTATTCCGAAATAGCCGAAGCTCTTAGTTAAGTTGATTATGGCTCTCCTTGCGTAAGGGTCCGCCAAAAGCTTCTCCACTTTCTCCCTTTTCAGCAATAGACTCCGCCTGAGAAATTCTATCCAGAATCCGATTATCTTCGAATAGAAGCCACCGCACTTGCACTTCTTATCGGTTTTACCCACGTAATCGTCAAGTGCAGCTTCAAGGATTGTTCTGCTGCACGCACTGCATTTTTTCAAGGACAACTTTAGCATTTTTTTCGTGGTGGGTAAGCTGATTACAGCGTTCCAGAAGCTGTCATGCCTTAGTAAGCTCATTAGTTTTCCCCTGAAGCGGCAAACTTAATACTAGATTGGATATGCGGTGGTGTTAAAGATTTCTCTAAAAAAGCCAAATTAACCTGCTTGCCTGAAAAATTAGTCTTTGCTCTGGGTGTAAGAGCTAAATCCTTGGAATCATCTTGCCACTCATGAAAGCATAGGTATTCCATTTCAATTCATACTCTACAGGCATAGATAAGCATAAGCACGTAGTTTTTTCAGGTGCTAGAGAACACCTAGGCGTTTATCTGGAATACCTATTTTTGATATGTGTTTTCCGAAACGCTTTTATTCACGGAGCAACGTCTCATTCAACAGGTTCGAAGCTACAATGATATATAATATAAGAAAAGGAAGTTGGTCTTCGCGGTTCTTTAGCTTCGGCTATTACTTTTATTACTATTTTAACTAAGCCCAGACTTAACAAGAATTTTTGATCAAGTTTTCTGGGCGCAAGGATGGTTGAATTAATGAAAAATGGAAATTCCTGCAAAAAAATTGTGGTTAAATTCGGCGGTTCTAGCCTAGCTGACCATGCGAAGCTATCCAAGGCTGTAACTGCCGTGACAAAAGAAGCAGCAAAAGGCACACAAATCACCGTCGTAGTCTCCGCAATGGGCAAAACAACCGACATACTAATGAACACAATGAAAAACACTTCCAATGGCAAACTCGAAAAACACGAACTAGACGAGATACTATCAATGGGAGAACGAACAAGCGTACGCGTATTCGCCGCAGCACTCAGAACAAACGGCGTAGAATCCTGCTACATAGATCCAACAGACGACAAATGGCCAATAATAACCGACGCAGCGTTCTCCAACGCCAACCCTCTCTTGGAAGAATGCACAACAAGAATCCAAAAACACGTACTCCCCATAGTCGAAAACCGCGTCGTACCTGTAATCGCAGGGTTTGTCGGCAGAACCACAGACGGCAAGATAACCACTCTTGGACGTGGAGGAAGCGACACCACCGCGTTCATCCTAGCAGAAGCCCTACAAGCAGACGAAGTTGCTCTAATCACGAACGCTGATGGAATAATGTCAGGCGACCCAAAAATCATCACAAACCCAACCCCACTCCCAGAAATCGACGTAAGCACCTTGGTGGGTTTAGCCGATTCAGGAGCCAAATTCATCCACAGCAAAGCCCTGAAATACAAACCACCATCTATACCTGTCAAAGTAATCAACCATGCTCACGGCGACTTGGGCCAGGAAGGCACCCTGATTACTGGCGCTTTGGCAACTGACCTTGACGTGGAAATAGCGCACCCCTCACCCGTAGCAGAAATAACCATAGTCGGCAACAAAATCTCTGAAAAACCCCAAATCATACTAGACATACTAGAAAAAACCGAAGCCCACACTTCACTACTTGGCATGTCAATGAACCAGAACTCGGTTATCCTATACGTCGCCCAACAGGAAAATATGGGCAAACTCTTCAACCAAATCCACAATATAACGTTGAACAACCCCGAGACGATAGCTATGGCAGTAAAGAAAGACATAGCCTTCTTGAAAACCAGCGGAGTTGGCCTAGAAGAAACCCATGGACTAATTGGAAAAATATCTGAAAACCTAAGAGTTAACCAGATAAACATTTACGGAATACTAACAATCACATCAAGCATACTCCTCTTCGTAGATTGGAGAGAACGTGAAAAAGCTTTACAGCTGATCCGAAGCTCCCTAAAAAAACCATTACTAAATAAAAACCTCAAAAGAAGTGAAAAACCATGAACCAAGGTAAGAAACGGCGACTAAAAAGAATCCTGCAAAAAGACAACCGAACCGTAATAGTGCCCATGGACCACGGCGTGAGCATGGGCCCCATCAAAGGCATAACCAACATGCAAAACATAGTTGACCAATTACTGAAAGGCGGTGTTGACGCAGTAGTGCTGAACAAAGGCATAGCCAAACGAGTGGAAATGGACAACGCAGGCTTAATCGTGCACCTATCAGCCATCTCAACCTTGACTCCTAACGCAAACAACAAAGTCCAAGTATGCACCGTGCAAGAAGCAATCCGCATAGGAGCAGATGCAGTCTCAGTCCACATAAACGTAGGCGCACCAGAAGAAGACAAAATGCTCGAAAAACTAGGCCGCATCGCAGATAAATGCGATGTTCACGGCATGCCACTGCTAGCGATGATGTACCCACGAGGACCAAAGATAAAAAGTGAACACGATGTCGACGTAGTGGCACATGCAGCCAGACTAGGCGCAGAACTCGGCGCAGACATAATCAAAACAAACTACACAGGCGATACTGAGTCTTTCAAGACCGTAGTGGAAGGCTGTCCCGTGCCAGTCATAATCGCAGGCGGACCAAAATGCAAAACTGACCAAGAAATCCTCGAGACAGTACACGAGTCCATAAAAGCTGGCGGCTCTGGCCTCTCCATCGGACGAAACGTGTTCCAACACGCAAACCCCACTTTGATGGTTAAAGCGATGTCCGCGATAGTTCACAAAGGCGCCTCTGTTGAGCAAGCTAGAAAAATTCTAGGTGAATCTCTTTGAAGGAACTCTGGGTTACAATATTATCAACTGCCTCCGAAAAAAGTAAACTGCAAAAACTCGCCGCAGAAAACGCGGATTTTCTACTTGAGAATATAAGCGCACGGAACTGCTCAGGAAAAGACGAAGTGACTATTATAGGCAGGTTCGACGAGAAAACAATCACGCAGTTGAAACAGAACGGCAAAAAAGTCGCCTTGAAAATAAGCATAAAAGGGAAAGAAGATGAGAAGACCGCTGAAAAAGCAGCTGAACTTACAACCGATTACATAATTATCAAATGCCTTGACTGGCGCGTAATTCCCTTGGAGAACCTTATTGCGAGAACCCGCGGCAAAAGCAAGCTAATCGCGGAAGTATCAAATGCTGAAGAAGCCAAACTGGTTCTGGAGACACTGGAACTAGGCACAGACGGGGTTCTTCTACACACGTCAGATGTTGACGAACTAAACAAAGTCATAGCTTTAGTCAAGGACCAAACTCCCGAGATCGTGGTGATTCCGGCTAAAGTCATCGCTGTGAAGCCTATCAGCACTGGAGCAAGAGTTTGCGTGGACACATGTGACCTCATGATTCCTGGCGAAGGAATGCTCGTTGGTGTGCAAGCTGCTGGCTTCTTTCTTGTAGAGGCGGAGGTGCATGAGAACCCATACGTGCAAGCACGGCCTTTCAGGGTTAACGCTGGCTCCCTTTCTATGTACACTTTGGCGTCTCTGCAGAAAACACGGTACTTGTCAGAGCTGAAAGCTGGCGACGAAGTGCTAATAGTTGACAGAAAAGGCAAAACTCGATCCGCAAGCGTTGGGCGGATAAAAATTGAGCTTAGGCCCTTAATTCTCGTGGAAGCCGAAGCTAAAGGAAAAAAAATAAAGACAATACTGCAGAACGCTGAAACAATAAGGCTTGTAACCCTTGAAGGGTCAAAGCCAGTGACGGAGTTGAAAGCTGGCGACGAAGTTTTAGCACACTTAGCCATGAGCGCAGGCAGACACTTCGGTGTAGCAGTACCTGACGAAACGGTGATAGAAAGGTGACCCCTAGAATCTGCGTGTCTATTCTCCCCAAAAACAGGGCGGAAGCACTTCAGCTAATAGAGAAAGCAGAGGCTACACACGCAGATTTAATAGAGGTACGACTTGACCGCCTTGAATATCCCAATGCATTAACTGATTTGGCGGCTCACAGTGAAACGCTAAAAATCGCCACGGACAAGGGATCCCGAAAAGAAAACGAGCACCACCAGATGCTTATAGCTGCAGCCAAAAGCGGCTTCGAATACGTTGACGCAGAATTATCCACGCCACAACTGGAAGGCTTAGTTAAGGAACTGAAGGTGTTGGGCGCTAAACCAATTGTGTCCTTTCACAAGTTTGGCGGCTCATTGAGCATTTCAGAATTGAACAGTATTCTTGAACGGGAAATCTCCAGCGGAGCTGAAGTGTGTAAAATCGTGACAACCGCAAAGCAGATGGAAGACAATCTCACCACCCTGAACTTCACGTCCGCATCCTTCAGCAGGACGAAGGTTGTGTGTTTCTGCATGGGTGAACTCGGTAAAGTTTCTAGGCTCTTATCTCCTTTGTTCGGCGGTTTCTTCACGTTTGCTTCGCTTGAAAGCGGAAGTGAAACAGCCTCTGGGCAGATGTCTGTTCAAGAAATGAAGGCATCTTATGAGCTTTTGGGGTACAAGTGATGGATATCTCGGGAAAAACACGAGTGTGCGGTGTTATAGGGGATCCCATAGGGCACACTCTAAGCCCGACTATCCATAACGCCGCGTTTAATCATCTTGGGCTTGATTTTGTTTTCTTAGCGTTTCACGTGAAAGCCGCTGAGCTTGAAAAAGCGATGCGCGGCATACGCGGTTTAGGAATTCACGGTTTAAACGTAACTATGCCCCATAAAAGCGCGGTAATCGGTTGTTTAGATGAGGTGGACTTCACAGTTCGTTTTCTTGGTTCAGCTAACACCATTCTGAACAGGGGTGGCAAGCTTTCAGGTTTCAGTACGGATGGAGTTGGCGCCTTGAAAGCTCTCCTTGAAAACGGCGTTGACCTGTCTGGGAAAAAGGTTTTATTGCTTGGGGCGGGTGGCGCTGCAAAAGCCATTGCGTTCGTGCTTGTCCCCGAAGTTGGAGAACTTGCCATTTTGAACAGGTCAGTTGAAAAGGCAGAAGAGTTAGCGGAAACGTTAGGGCACATGTTTAACCGAAAAGTAATGGGCGGCTCTCTCTCCCCAAACACCATCAAGACGAATCTGCGGGATTCAGATGTTCTGCTTAACGCGACTTCCGTCGGTATGAAACCGAACCTCAGCCAAAGCCTAGTAGCCCCTGAGTGGTTAAGGTCTGATTTGTCTGTGATGGACATAGTCTATAACCCTGTTAAAACGAAACTGACAAAAGACGCTGAAGCAGCAGGCGCCAAAGTGGTCAGCGGCGTGGAAATGCTGATTTACCAAGGTGCCGAATCCTTCGAAATCTGGACTGGCAAGTCTGCTCCCATAAAAGTCATGAGAAAAGCAGCGCTAAACAAACTTTCAAGCAAAGGTGAAAGCAAGTGAGTGGCAAAGCTGAAGCAGTAGCTCACGGCGCAGCAACGATTGTAAACGCTATTGCCTTGGGTAAAGGCGCGGCTTTTGGAGTTGACTTGTGGACAAAGGCTGAAGTTAAGTTAACAGATGAACCTCACGTAATCACAGGCGAAATAACTTCAGACCCAGTGGAAAGTACCGTCCTAATCGAGAGAACGGTAGCGCGGGTTTTCAAGCATTTCAATGCTGAGGAACGCTTTGGCGCAGAAGTGAAAACTTGGTCCACCATTCCCACCGCCAGAGGTCTTAAAAGCAGTAGCGCCGCGGCAAACTCCATAGCGTTAGCATCTGTTGCAGCTTTGGGCGAGACACTGGACGACTTGGAAGTGGTTAAGCTTGGTGTGGCTGGGGCTTTCGACGCCAAAGTCACCGTGACTGGTGCTTTTGACGACGCATGTGCTTCCTATTTGGGAGGTGCAGTGGTCACTGATAATTTGGCAAGGGAGCTCATTAAAAGGGTCAAGTTGCCTGATGGCTTGGCGGTTCTGTTTCTTGTTCCATCAAGAAAGGCGTATACTGGCGATTCAGACGTTGATAGACTTAAAACTGTTAAGCCACTTGTTAAGGTCGCTTACAAGGAAGCATTGAAGGGAAATTTTTGGGCGGCGTTGTCGCTTAACGGCGTTGTCTACTCGTCAGCCTTAGGTTATGACGCTTCAGTAGCTTCGGATGCTCTAGCTGCTGGCGCTTTAGCCGCTGGACTGTGCGGAAAAGGTCCCGCCGTGACAGCCGTGGTTTCCAGCGAGAAAATCGACTCAGTTCGAACAGCACTGCAAAGCCATGAGGGCGAAATTCTGCAAGCACATTTGAACCATGATAAAGCCAAGGTGCTCAGCCAATGACCAACGTTACAATCAGAAAAGTTGAAGTGCTGGAGGGTGAAATCTATGCGCCCCCTTCTAAGGCTTATACGCAGAGAATGCTGATCGCCTCAGCGCTCGCACATGGAACCTCCAAGGTTTCAGGTCCTTTGGTTTCAGATGACACTGAAGCCACCTTGCGTGCTGTCAAGGCTTTAGGCGCAAAAGTAACTTTTGACGGACATTGCTGGATGGTTGAAGGTGCCAACCCGGTTAAAGGTGCGCAGGAGCCCATAAACTGCGGCGATTCTGGAGCTACCTTGCGGTTCACCATGCCTATAGCCGCGTTGGCGCCTGAATCGTCGGTGTTTGTGCTTGGAAAATCCTTAGAACAGAGACCTATAGTGCCTCTGCTTCAAAGTCTCAGACAGCTCGGTGTTGAGGCGTATAATCAACGTATTGACGGCAGGGCAGCCCTCGTCGTTGAAGGCGGCGGCATTGCAGGAGGAAAAACCCGCATTAGGGGAGACGTAAGCTCTCAGTTCATCTCGGGACTCATGTTCGCTTGTCCAATGGCAAAGGCGGACACGAAAATAACTTTAATCACGCCTCTCGAGTCTAGAAGCTACGTTAAAATGACAAATGCGGTTCTCGCTGAGCATGACATAACCACTCACATTTCAGAAGACTTCGACTGCTTACATATCCCGTCAAACCAAACTTACACGCCGTCTAACCACAGGGTTCCGGGTGATTTTTCGTCTGCGGCGTTTCTTTTAGCTGCTGCGGCTGTAACTAGTTCGGATGTGTGTATCAAGAATCTTGATTATGAGGCTGTACAGGGGGACAAGGCTATACTCGGGATTCTTAAGCGAATGGGTGCGAACGGTAAAATATACTCAGACAGCATTGAGGTAAAGGGTGAAGGCAGCTTGCTTGAAGCGATTGACGTGGACGCTCGGGATATTCCTGACTTGGTTCCCGTCTGCACGGTTCTTTCGTGTTACGCGAACGGCACTTCTAAAATACACGATGCATATAGACTTAGGTACAAGGAGTCGGATAGACTGTTGTCGCTTTACCTTGAACTCAGAAAGATGGGAGCACAGATAGCCATGGACGAAGGCAGTTTGACAGTTGAAGGTCCCTGCGCTTTACACGGTGCGGTGGTTAACCCGCACAATGACCACCGGATTGCCATGGCCTGCGCGGTTGCCGCGTTGGGTGCTAAAGGCGAGACCCAGATTCAAGATGCTGAGTGTGTTCGAAAATCTTATCCGAGGTTCTTCAATGATTTACGCTCATTAGGAGTAGATGTTGATGGCGGGTAATTCGATAGGTAAAGAATTCGTGGTATTCTCTTTTGGAGAGAGCCACGGCAAATACATAGGGGTAATCATCGACGGATGCCCAGCGGGACTGCCATTTTCTGAAGAAGACGTGCAGCCGGAACTTGATAGGAGAATTCCAGCACAGCTGAAGATTGTTTCTGGAAGAATAGAAAAAGACAAAGTAGAGATTCTTTCTGGGGTTTTCAACGGTTTCTCAACAGGCGCACCCATCGCTATGATAGTCGCAAATAAGGAAGCGATATCAAGCGACTACGAAGCCACAAAAGATTTACCGCGACCAGGCCACTCGGATTACCCAGCCCACGTGAAGTATGGCGGCTTTAATGATTACCGTGGTGGGGGAAGATTTTCTGGCAGAGTTACTGTAGCCTTGGTAATGGCTGGGGTCGTCGCCAAGAAACTGCTCAGCACATTCGATGTTGACGTGTTAGCCTACACTAAGGCAATAGGCAAAGTGAAAGTGGATAAGGCTCTCAGCCATGAGGAAATCAGGAAACGAAGGTACGAAACCTCTGTCAGATGCCCTGATTCAGCCTGTGCTAAAGCAATGGAAGAAGCTATTGTCAACGTTAAGCAACAGGGTGACAGCTTAGGCGGCGTAATCGAGTGTCTCGCTTTGGGTGTTCCAGCAGGTATTGGCGAGCCACTGTTTGACGCATTGGACGCTGACATTGCCAAGGTTTTGTTGTTGGTTCCCGCTGTTAAAGGTGTTGAGTTCGGGGGAGGCTTCGCGGTCGCGGAGTTGAAGGGCTCCAAGAATAATGACGTGTATCAAATGAGGAACGGCAAGGTTATAACTTCAACGAATAATGCTGGCGGGATTTTAGGTGGCTTGTCCTCTGGAATGCCGATTACGGTGCGAGTGGCAATTAAGCCCACTTCATCCATCGTAAAAGAGCAGCGTACAGTTAACCTGTTAAAAATGGAGGACGCCACGATAAAAGTGGGTGGAAGACATGACCCATGCGTGGTTCCTAAAGCAGTGCCAGTTGTGGAATCTGCCGTGGCAATAACTCTTGCTGATCACATGATTCGAGCGGGTGTTATACCGAAAGTGTTGAAGGAGCAGAAATGAATGCAGAAAATCAAACATTTAAGAAAAAGAATCGACCAACTGGATGAGCAGATCTTGCAGTCTCTAAGCGAAAGGGCAGAAATATGCAGATCCATAGGTTTGGTTAAGGAAAAGAATGTATTGCCCATTCAGGATTTGCCCAGAGAAAACACCGTTTACGCGCATATTCGGGAAAAAGCTGCAGATTTGGGTCTTGACCCGTCTCATGTTGAAGCAATTTACCATCAAATAGTTGGCATGTGCAGTGCTGTTCAAGATTCAAAAAAAGTCAGAAATGAAACCGAAGTGGAGAATTGAAAAAGATGCTTTATGAAATAAACGAGAAAGCTCTGAAACTGCAAAATGAAGGAAAAAAAGTAATTAGGTTAAACATAGGTGACCCTGACTTGCAGACTCCTCCCGAGATAATCGAAGCTGCTTACGATGCGATGAAGAGGGGAAAAACGAAGTATTCTTCTGCTTATGGTGAGAAGAGCCTGCGAGAGAAACTGGCGAGTATCCACAAGGTTTACACGGATAACGTGATAATGACACCGGGGTCGAAATTTGGCGTTTTCTCAGTCATGTACTTGCTGCTTAAGAATGGCGGAAATGTTGTGATTCCCACACCTTACTGGACAGCATATGCTTTGACAGCAAAGACTTTGGGTGCTGAAACCAAGCTTGTGAAGACCGAGCTCGATTCCAAATGGAAAATAGACCTCGAGACGCTTGAAAACTCGATTGACAAAGACACGCGAATGATAATCCTGAACAATCCTAAAAATCCCACCAGCAATGTTATAGACCCGAAAGTTCTCGATGGGATAGTGAGAATCGCTGACGATAAGGGAATAACAATTTTATCCGATGAGGTTTACGCCGATATAAGCTTTGTCAAAACCAAAAGCATTCTAGAATACGGTGGAGACCACATACTGGTCACGGGCTTTTCCAAAACGTTCACGATGACTGGATGGCGGCTTGGCTACGTAATCGCTAACACCGGACTTGTTGAAAAAATTGCGAAGCTAAACCAGATAACAATTAGCAACGTTCCAGTTTTCATTCAAGAAGCAGCATTAAAGGCGCTGGAATTAAGAAACGAGCTCAAAGAGAAAGTCAAGCAGGAGTATCGTGAAAGGGCAAAGTTGGCTTGTGACGCGTTG
>Ga0111168_101_pt1 | contig 32739 bp, 37 predicted proteins | sample DeeMarSeWOR28_12_FD_80261 | JGI IMG/M metagenome (GOLD analysis project Ga0111168, IMG submission 80261) | Crenarchaeota group-1 archaeon SG8-32-3 | reverse complement strand
ATACAAGTAGTGGTTTCTAAGGGTAAAAGAGCAGAAAACAAAAAGTAAGAGAAAAAATGTGTTTGGTTATTGGACTGCTTCGACGCTTTGGATTTCTGGGACTTTCTGTTTTATGGCGCGTTCGACACCTGCCTTTAGCGTTAATGCTGACATGGGGCAACCTACACATGCTCCTCGCAAGCGGACTTTGACGATGTTGTTTTCGATGGCTACGAGGTCTATGTCTCCGCCGTCAGCTTGAATTTGCGGCTTAATTTCGGCAAGAGCAGCTTCGACTCGTTTCTCAAGTGATTCACTCATACTGTTTCTTCACCACACTCAAAGTTTAGATCTTAAACCATTACACTCGAATAGTCATAAAAGCGTTACCGTTTGTGGCGTGGTTGGTGTTTATGTTTTTGTCTGAGCAGTCTCCTTCAAGTTTGCGGGTCATTGATTTCTTTTTATTGTATCGGTGTTTTTTATGTCTCTTGTTTTATGGTTAGGTATGCGCCGATTGCAGTGAGCCATGAGAGCGCTGGGTATACTATCATGCGTTCCATTCCGCCCGGGCCTAATCCTATGTAGAAGGCACTGTCGTGGGCGGTCGTGCTGGTTAATGAGCCGCTTGTCAGCATGCCTGCGGAGAAAAAGGTTAGTGCTGTGAGTGTCATGGCTCCGAGCATTATGCTTATCTTGGAGAGATTTTTGGGTAGGATTTTGTGTGAGGTTATGGAGGATAGCGCTGCGAAAAAGAAAGCTGCTGAGGATATGGCGCCGTGGGGGAGGGGGTAGTTTTTAGTGAAGATGCCGACGCCCATTGCGCTTATAGCCATTAACAGTAGCAAAGTGTTTAAGGTTTTGATGTTCGGTTTGTGTCTTTGAAGGATTGTTCCTGCAAGTACTAGTAATCCTAAAATGAAGACGGAGACGTTGAAGATTATGGCGGAGGGCCCTACGCCGAGGTCGCTTATATAATTGGCGGATATGCTGTAGCCGGGGTATGTTGCTTCTGCGATGATAAGGCATAAGGTGAATTGGATAGCTGCCATGAGAAAGAGTGCTCCTGCCGTTATTTTTGGGTGGGGCATGTATTGCATTATCGCTTGGTTGAGAAGATAAAGCTTTTCGCGTTTGCTACGTATCGGATTGTGACCATTTAACGCTTATATTTGTAATTTCAGAGGAAAATTCTGGTGACGTTTTAGTGAGTTTTTTTGTGTTTGGAAACTGGACTGAGCAGGAAATCAAGAATGTCACTGAGGCTTCCAAACGAATCAAGGATACGAGGGGCATGATTGATAAAACTGACTGAAAAATTGAGCTTTTACATTGCTGGAAAACAGCATTTCTTAATGATCGGGAAATTACCCAAAGACGAAGACTTAGTGGCAATCCTCATATTCATAGGCAGCATAGGCAATATCTGCACCACCAATGAAGAATGGACCGAAGTCGAAGGAGCTATAATGTTAATTGTCACTCAACCATAAAGCACCAACACCAACGCTACCCTCCACAATTTCAGCCCTTTTCTCCACTTCAAATGGAATAAAATAGTTCTCCCTATTTAGACAACAAGCAAAAAAAGCGCGCGTATAAAGGGCCGTCTTCTTTTCCCGAGAGCTAGCGCACACTCAAAACAAATTTCCTATCTGAGTAACCACTAACCATAATAGGTAGAAAACACAATCTTCCTCGAGAGGTTAAGACCTACGAAAACGTATAGAGACCCAGTTTGCGGCACGGTTCTAGATGAAAACACAGCCAAGTATAAAATTACGTATGAAGGCGAAACCTATCATTTTTGTAGCGTGACATGCAAGAAAAAATTCAAGAAACGGAAAACCAAATTCATAAAGTAACACGCACAAAAAACAAAAAGCATGAATGCAAATGCCAAGAACTACTCCCAATTTTTGCTGCTATACCTTCCAAAAGTGACTGCTAGAAAGCTACCGATTACAGGAGCAATCCATAAAAACTTAAGCTGTTTAAGCACAGTAACACCTAATCTTATTGTGAGACCTAGACTTCTGGTAGGTGAGATTTTAGTTTTTCGAGAAAAAGAGTAGATAGGACAGATTAGAGCATTTCTTCTGGGGAAATGTCCATCATTGTTAAGCCAGAAACTGGTTTCGGGTAAAAATCCGTAGATTTTTCCGGTAATCTCCAATTTTTCTGTGCTATTTGCCAAACGGTCTCAGGATTCACTGGGTTAACTAAAAAAGCTAATTTAGCTTGTCCACTGTCAACTTTCTCCAAGGCGCTCCTTGTTGATTCCGCGTAGAGGATGTGCTCATCCATTTTTAGCTCGCCAACCTTCAACACTTGTCTGAAAACTACATCCCGTAATATCACGACATCTACAAGGCACGCTTCTCTTGGACAATCTGCGTCTATGAGTTCAGAAACGGTTTTCTCATCTTTCAAAAGTAAACCGTAGGCATGTGAGCCATCGTAAATGCAGAAGGCACGCTCTTCTTTATGGCTTTTCAAAAAACTTTCTAAAGCTTCAACTGTTGGGGTGACTTCGGAAATCGTGAAGAAACATTCAAGCGCCTTCAAAGTATCCTCGGTCAGTTCGGATGCTGTTAGCAATCTGTGAGTGGGCAAAACAACAAGCCCTTCCTCTTGAACAGGAACCATGTAACACATGTGAAAATTGAAAGCGTTATCTTCCAGCCAGTTGTTCTTTTCACGCATTTCATCTCTGTAAGCTAAGGCGCTTTCGTACCTGTGATGACCGTCAGTAATTACAAGCTTTTTATCTTTCATAACTTTCCGCATGAACTTCAGCTTTTTCGGGTCAATTACGCTCCAAATAGCGTGTTTCACCCCGAAGGAGTCTTCAATTTCCACAGCAGGTTTTGTCTTTGTGATTTCAGCTAGAAAGTCGACAGTAACATTCTCAGGGTCTGAGTATATTAGAAAAACGGGTTCAAGGTCTTTCTGAACCGCACGCAAAATATTCAATCGGTCGGTTTTCGGTTTTTTATAAGTAACTTCGTGTGGAAAAACCATGTTTTCGCCGTAGGAATAAAGGCGCAGAGCGGCAATTAACCCAATACGAGTGCAGTTTTTTCCAGATACTTTGAATTCTTGTTTGGAAACGAAAATTACTGGTTCTTCGTCCTTGGAGAGTATTCCTTCGTTTAGCCATATTTGTATACGCTGTTGCGCTGCTTCGTACTTGTTGTTCTCTATCGGGAGAATCAAGCGGCAGTAGTTGTAAACTGATTTGCTGTAGTAATCTATCTGCAGCTCAGGGGTGATTTTGTCGTAAGGCTGAGTTATCAGATTTGCCGGGTCGCCAGCTTTTTCAGTGTAATGTATGGCTCTAAAAGGTCTGATGTCAACCAAACAGTTTCAGCTCGCAGTTTTCTCTTGTTTTTTGATTTCGCTCCCTTTTTATGACCATAAGTTCGTGCCTCCGTCTGGGGTTTTGTTACATACTTGAACTTTGAATGTCAAGTCTCCAGTCTCCAAATTTCGTCGATTATAGCAAGAACTTGCTTGATAGCAGCTGTGTTCCATTCGCCCATGTGTCCAATGCGGAAGGTTTTTTCTTTTAGTTTTCCATAGCCGTTTCCTATAGTGAAGCCTTGTTCCTCAAGTTTCTCGTTTAGTCGCTTCACTTTTTTTCCGAGGGTGTTTTTGATGCAGCTTACCGTGATGGATTCGTAGCCTTGTTCAGGGAACATTTCAAAATGTTTCTTTGCCCACTGTTGCGTGTATTCTGCCATGTCCTTGTGTCGATGATAGACTTTGTTGTAGGTTTCCTCCAGCAGTAGGTCCATGCGCTTGTCTAGTGCGTAAAACAGCGGAATGTTCGGTGTTGATTGCGTTTGATGTTTTTTTTCGAACTTGAAGATATCCACGAGGTCTGTGTATGCACCTCTATTTGGAACCTGTTTAGCTCTTTCCAATGCTCTGTCGCTTACAAGCGAAATGGCTAATCCTGGTGGCAGTGCGAAGCATTTCTGGGTTGAGGCGAAGATTACGTCGCAACCGATTTCTGCGGGTAATATCTTATCTCCTGCCATAGATGAAACGCTGTCGATTGCCAGCATCACTTCTGGATAGTCTTTGCGGATGATTTTGCCGATTTCGTGGATTGGGCTTCGTGTGCCTGTTGAGGATTCGTTATGGCAGATTGTTACGGTGTCGTATTCTCCTGTTTCCAGTTCTTCTGCGATTGCGTCGGGTTTGACTGCTTCGCCCCATGCAAATTCGAGGAAGTTGGCATTTTTGCCGCATGCCTTGATGGCGTTGCCAAAGCGTTCAGAGAACGCGCCGTTGATGCAGACTAATGCTTTATTTTGGACGATGCTTCTACCGACTATGTCGAACCATAATGCGCCTGAAGCCGTGGTGACTGTTGGTTTGCAGTTTGCTGGCAGCTCGAAGAATCGGGTGAGTTTTTTTATGATTCCAGCGTAGAGTTGTGAGAACTCTTTGCTTCTGTGTCCTATGAGAGGGTGTGTTTGCTCGTGTAGGATTTCTTGGCTTACTTCGGTAGGACCAGGAATCAATAGTTTCTTGTGCATTTCTCTAAATCCCTTTTACTATTGAATATTTATATATGCCATATTGAGGCGTTGAATCTTCGTTTTGTTCATCCAGTTTTCCCTTTCACTGTTATGTTCAGATCAACAACAAACAATAAACGAAATAACGACAGATTAAAGGTTAACTGTCATCTAATTTCGGTTATGTCCGCGGCTGCAGCCCAAGCAGCATTATCCAGCGTTTTCAAAAGAGACAAACTTTGAGGCAATCATGGTTAATCACAAGAACAAGAAGTCTCCGACCGTATGGATATAAAGTTTATGTTGACAGAGGCGCAATCTCTAATTTAATGTTTATTTATTAAGCTCATAGCGCACAATTAGCACCAGCGGTCGCGCTTCCTCATCTACTTAAGTTGCAATCACCTCTCGATTTTATTGTCACCATGCTAGTTTATTGAAGTTAGCGGGCGCCGAAGATCCATCGCGGCAGCTTAATTCTCCATAAAAATTGATTCAACGCTGCCCGAGCCATGATTTGGCTGTAAAAATCCCTTTTTATCCATTGCCTCAGAATATATGCTGGGGAATAAAAATGGTTGTAAAACTGACGCCTCATCTCCCGGAAATTCAGAGTTAGAGATGGATTTTCGAAAACCTGCATCTGCATATCGCAGCGACTCCAGTCATCACACACTTTAAATCCCATATCTTTCACGATATCATAGAGCTCAATGCCTGGATATGGCGTCGCCAGACTCATGTGGACATCATCTGGTTTCGTTCTTCTGATGAAGTCCAGAGTTTGTCGCAGTGTGTCTTTCGTTTCGCCTGGGTACCCAATAATCACTGATATAGTAACGGATATCCCAGCTTCTTTTGTCCACTTGATTGCTTTTTCGTTTTGTTCGACTGTTGTCCCCTTTTTCATAGCATTTAATATTTTTTGGCTGCCTGACTCAACGCCGAAAGAAATAAGCTGACAATTAGCACTTCTCATTTTAGCCAAAATATCTGGGAATATTCGGTCAGATCTCGTTGAACAATCCCATGGAACGTTAATATTCCTATTTTTGATCTTATTGCAAATCTCTAATACTCTTTTTCGGTCATACGTAAATGTCTCATCATGAAAAGTGAAAGCATCAGGGTTATGTTCATCTCTTAACCACTCCAGTTCGTCAACGATGTTTTTTGGGCTTCTAGGGCGAAACCCTTTTCCGGCCATTCGTGGTGCCAGACAAAATGAACAATTGAAGGCACAACCTCTACTAGTTATGATGGGGAGAATAAGCTTTCCGTAAAGTTTGTACTTATTCAGCGGGAAGTATTTGTATGCTGGATGAGGTAACTCGTCTAGGTTTTGAATGAAGTCGCGGTCCTTGGTGCGGATTATGTCACCGTTCTTTCTGAAGGTTATGCCGTCGACGCGCTGAAGGTTCTTCAGATTATGTGTGAACACTATATCAGCGAGTTCAAGCATGGTTTGTTCGCCCTCACCCCTCACTACAACATCAACTTCAGGATGATCTTTGAGGACTTGCTCGTCTAAAACCGTGACGTGTGGTCCACCCACCACCACGAGAGCATGCCGATAAGATTCTTTTATTGCACGGGCAGCTTGCACAGCAGAAGAAAAAGTGACTGTTACAGAGGTGATGCCGACGATATCTGGCTTGAAGTGAGCTATTTTTCTCTTTAAATCATCGTAAGTTAGATTGAGAGGAGGACAATCTATCACTGTAACATGGCATCCGCTTTTCTCGAGAACAGCGGCAATATATGCAATACCTATAAGCGGACTTTGGTAATGCACAAACGCCCCAAGAGGAGGGGGTGGATTAACCAATGCTACTTTGACAGACTTTTCCACCATGAGATTACCAACCGAGGAATCGTCATCTATACAGATAGCTGAAAAGGGATTAATAAAGTTGCAAATAGTTTGGGTCATAATCGCAGCCATTTTCAGAATCAGAAAAAACGCTCAAAGAAGCCATAGACAGCTGCATCTTTTAACAAATTAACATAAAAACAAAAGTATCTTCAGCGCGGGTTCCAAATAAACCAAATAGCCTTTTGCTCACAAGCCAACATTCAGGGCGCCTTCCCGCTTTCAGGCTTACAGGGAGAACAAGCATAGCGATTGGCTTTGAGCTTTCACTACTCGAGTATTGTATTCTCTGAGAATCTGCATGTGGTCTTCATCTGATGGATAGTTTTCCGTGTCAGGATAAGGAAAACCACTCATATTTTGCGGGGCAATGAATCCATCGCAAAATCATAACCCCAATTACCAGGTGGATCGTTAAACCAGCAAGCTACAAAAAGTGAAACAAAAAAATTGATACTTGGACTGCAAGTCGTTCTTGCAGTTGTGCATAAAATAAATACATGTCATTCAGTCGAATACTAATTAGTGAAAACGAAGAGTAATAAGCGAATATTTTTATAATTGGGTTCCAATCCCTCATTGGCATGAGGCTTCAAGATGCCCTTAGATAAGAAGACGTTGTTAGATGCTGTTAAAGAGGCAAAGGCGAAATCTGGAGAAAAAAAGTTTATCCAGTCAGTAGAGTTAATCTTGGATATTAAAGAGATTGACATGAAATCTCCAGAAGGAAAAATCCAACAGGTCATTGAGCTTCCTCATGTCACAGGGAAACCGAACAAGATTCTGGTTGTTGCCTCTGGCGAGTTAGCGTTAAAAGCCAGAAAAGCAAAAGTGGATAAGGTTATGGAGAAAGCGGACCTTGAAGGGGTAACTGGAAAAAAGAAGGAATTGCGGAAATTAGCGAATAATTACGATGTGTTCCTTTCTGAGGCTCCGTTGATGCCGCTTGTCGGCAGGACTTTTGGTCCCGTTTTGGGTCCACGGGGAAAACTACCTGTGCCTGTTCCACCCAACGCGGACATAACAGGTTTGATAATGAAGTACCGTAAAACGGTTGTTGTGAGAATGCGTAACCAACCAATTATCCAGTGTTCTGTAGGAACAGTAGACATGAGTGAGAAAGATTTGGTTGATAACATTCAGGCTGTTCTAAGAGTTTTAGAGGGGAAACTTAAACGAGGCTTTAAAAACATCAAATTTGCTTTTATCAAGACATCAATGGGCAAGCCCGTGAAAATTAAACCGTAACGGAAGATTTGAAATGCCGTCTCAACAAGTATTGGAAGAAAAAATTGGCGAAGTTGAAGAAATAAAGGAGTTACTGAAAGGATACAAGTCTATAGGTCTTGCCAGCCTGCAGAAAGTTCGCGCTGCTCAACTTCAGGAGCTGAAGAAAAGCCTTGCTGGTAAAGTTTACATGAGAGTTTTGAAGAATACGCTGACGAAGCTTGCAATTCAAACCATGGAAGAAGACAACATGAGAAAGTTAGAAGAACACTTGGAGGGCGCAAACCTTTTCCTCTTCACCGATCTCAACCCGTTCAAATTAGCGCTTCTTCTGGAACGTGGCAAGGTTAAGACAACCGCAAAATCAGGCGACATCGCTTATATGGACGTTGTTATTCCAGAAGGAAGCACAGGACAACCACCTGGTCCGATAATAAGTCAGCTGAACGCTGTTGGTTTACCCACTAGGATCGAGTCTGGAAGCGTCTGGGTAAGCAAAGACACGTTGGTTGTTAGAAAAGGAGAAGTTATTTCCGAGAGGCTTGCAGCTCTTTTGTCAAAGCTTGGAATTAAAGCGGTTGAAGCAGGGCTTTCTATGAAAGCGGTTTTGGATGAGGGGTTAATTATAAGTGGAGACTTGCTTAAAATTGATGTTGAAGCCACACGTAAAAGCATTGGGGAAAGTAGCAGTGAAGCTTTCGCCTTATCTTTGAGCATAGCCTACCCAACACCCGACAACATAAATCCTCTACTGCAAACTGCTCATCAGAAGGCTTTTTCGCTTTCGTTGAATGCTCCAGTTCCAACAAGAGAAACGATGGCTGATTTGGTCAGAAAAGCGCACACGGAAATGCTTAGCCTAAACAGCGTGGTAGAGAAAGCGAAGCCTACAGCATAAACGATGTAATCTTTGCAGTTTTCTGTTGGAGGGACGGCTAGGACCCAAATAAGCTGATTGATCTCTTTTGTGCTTGGAGGCTATACCTCCTTATTTATAAGCTGAAATGCTTGTGGAATTTCAGGTTTTTGTTAAGAGAACTTGCTTCCTTAGATATTTTTTAGTGTTTTTTGCGGAAAAATAACTTTAATAAGTGTTTGATGATCAGTTTTGGTGACGGTTGGTTGTGTGAGTTTTGGGTGTTTTTATAACTAAGGCAGATGGCAGTCGGCAGTTGTTTGATAGTGAGAAAGTTGTTAGGACTTGTTTGAGGATGGGCGTGAACAGGAAGATTGCTGATGAGGTTGTTGGGAGAGTTGAAAAAAGGCTGTATGATGGTATACCGACCAGTAAGATTTTGGAGATTACGTTTAGATTGCTGCGGAGCTACAAGCCAGCGATTAGGCATCTTCTTGACTTGAGGAGAGGCTTAAGTCTTATGGATTCGAAGCCAGAGTTTGAAATTTTTGTTCGGATTTTGCTGGCGAATAGCGGTTTTGAGGTGTCTACTAACAGGCTTTTGGCGGGAAAATGTGTAGAACATGAAGTTGATGCCATCGCGAGAAAAGGTGGTGTGACCTATTTTGTTGAGACAAAACATCACGTGAATTATCATACTCCAACGGGGCTAGATGAGAGCAGAATAGCCAGAGCCATTTTGGAAGACGTCTCGGAGGGCTTTCAATGTGGTAGCTGTAACTTGAAAATTGACAGGGCAATGATAGTCACCAACACCAGATACTCAGAACACGCGAGACGCTATGGAAAATGCAGAAACATTCTCCTAGTCGGCTGGAGTTCACCAGCCAACCTTAGTTTGCAAAGCATGATTGAAGAAGAAAACTTGTACCCGTTGAGCTGTCTCAGAGGCTTGAAACACAAAACAAAAACAAAACTAATCAACTCAGGAATAGTTGTAATTAAACAACTATTCGAGGAGAAACCGTCAACGCTTGCCAGAAAAACAGGAGTCCCAAAAGAAACAATAAAACAAATCACAGAAAAAGCGATAAACACCGGAATGGCTATAAAAAGATTTTAGCTCATCTTAAGCAAAATATAGCGCGCGTAATTTAGACCCTTTCCAAACGCAGTACTTCATGGAAATCCTTAAAACTAAGCCATGCGTTTCATGAGGGCGTTAATAGCTTCGCCTCGGTAGCCTGCCTCGCCGCCTGCACTGAAGCTTTTCTTGGTTTTTCCTTTAAAACCCTTCTTTGGGGGATGCAGTTTGAACACTGGCTGCACGTTTGGCAGCTTCTGGAACTCCACCTTGCAACTTTCGATGGCGCCAGCGAGCGCGTCTATCGACTTGTAACCCAACTTCTCCACCGCCTCGTCCGTCAACTTCTTGCCGCCGGCTAGCCTTCCGCGCTTTTTCAGCATAAACGCGATTGCCTCTTTTGATGCTTCTCCCCAAGTAACGTAGTTTTGCACGCGGTACAGCATACCCATGTACGAAGGGCGGTTATCAATAAGCACAGCATGGTTAGTTCGGGATAAACGGAGTAACTCAAGGGTTTCTCTGGCTTCACGCTGAGCCCTGATTGTTCCTCGAACTTTTATTACAGCAAAACATTTCCGTTCAGCAGCTTTCTTAGTCAATTACCTCACCCAATCCGCCTGGGTAACAAGTCCATAAGTCTTCTTTAACCCATCAAAAATCGCGTAAGCGTAAGACGGTACAGTCCTCGTGGAACCGCGACTTCTAATCCAAAGATCCTTCACACCAGCCAACCCAAAAATCACCTTTGCAACTTCACTTGCCACAAGCCCTAAACCTCTCGGTCCAGGAACAATAACCACGCGCACACCACCGCATTTGCCCTCAACCTGGAAGGGCACCGAATGAGGCTTGCCGCAACCGCACTCCCAGCTTCCACAGCCACGCTTAACAGGAACAATGTTCAACCTAGCGGCAGCAGCAGCCTTCTCTATAGCGGTTCGCACCTGATTAGCTTTACCAGCGCCTAAACCTATGTAGCCGTCCCTGTTGCCCACAGCCACAATAGCCTTGAAACGTGACTTTTCACCCGCGTCAGTCTGCTTCTGAACCAAATTAACGTTAATTACCTCCTCTTGCAGGTCAGGTATCAGAGCATCAACAATTTGAGATTCAGATATCTTTAAACCACTCAGGAAAACCTCGTCGATAGAAGTTATCTTGCCTTCCTGAATCATTTTGCCTAAACGTGTTTTTGGCACCCATTCCTCTAAACGGTCTTCCCCTCTATCCCTACGACTCATGCTTTCTTTCCACTCTTCTTTTCACTTTTCTTTTCAAATGATTTAATGATGTCAGCTTTAACCTTCGAGAAATGCTCAGGAAGCTCTGTAGGAGAAAATTTCTGCGCCACGTACTTCGCGAACTTGGCGGAGTAAACTTTAGAGTCACCTTCCAAACTTTTCCCGTACTCGGCGATGTGCTTTCCCTCTATGCGTTCCTTAACCATTTTCTCTTCACTATGAGGAACATCGACACCAGCATCCAAAACACCGCTTAACGTGGCGAAAATCTTGGCGCCTTTCGTGGGCGCAATTAAACCTATGTCCAAAATAGCCTCTTCAACACCTTTAGTTTGTGCCTTTAACCCGCACAACAAACCCGTAAGGTAGGCTGCGGGAATATTTCCCGTAGGCGCTTTCCACCTCTGCTTCTTTAATTCTCTGCTATGTGCAGTAACCAAGACCTCGTCACCGTACGGCTTTGCAACAACCATTTGGGCAATAACGTTCTTAACCGTGTTGCGCACGACAAGTCGCGGTTTTCCAGAAAGCACCAACGCTTTCCGCGCTTGATAATCAGTTTTTCCTTCTCTTCTCCGCCTAAGCGGAACCCGATAACTAGAACCTCGTGCCATCAACGTTTCCTCCAGAGGTCGTGAGCTTTCAAGTAACGCTCCAACTCTGCAACAGACTCAAATTTTCCACTGCCAGCTATACTATACAATTTTCTGTAAGTATGTTCCGTAATAACTCTGCTTGCCTTCAACTCGCGAAGCCTTTTCCTCAAGCAACGAATCTTACTCATCCACATCTCTTTCTTGGAAATCTTCGCGTGGCCAGATCCAGTTCGACTACCCGCGCCTTTACGTCGACCCGCTCGCTTCTTTTCCCGAACCGCCTTTGCACGAGACCTGCTTACGCCCTTCTCAGGCAAGGATACAATGATTTTTTCATGAATCAACTTCTTAACTTCTTCCCGAGTTATAGCCCCTTCAACATCATCCATTCGTTCAGGGTCAATCCACACCCTATTTTGGCCCACTTTCAATATTTGTGCTGCCAAACGCCTTTGACTACTCAGATTGGTCATTGTCTCTCAGCTCCTTTCTCAGACTTAGCTTTCTTGCGGGTTACTTTCAGCTTCTCAGCTTTTTTAACCGGTGATTTTTGTTCCGTCTGAGAGGGCTTCTTTCGACGAATAGACCTGTGTTTCGGTTTCTCCTCTTTTTCCACAGATTTATTCTCTGCCTTGGTTGGTTTTTCCGATTTTTCTGTTTCTTCCTCAGCTTCCTCTACTTCTTCTGGTTCCGCTTCTTCTGTTTCGACTAGTTCTTCGACTGAGGCAAAGTTCAAAATGAAGATTTCACGCTTCTTAGCTTCAGCGATAATCTGAACCCGTTTTTTCTTACCAACCGTGTGAGCTATTCGGGCAGCTTCAGATTTCGGATCAACTTTAGAGATTTCCTTAGTGTTATGAACTAAAACTTCCCTGTATCCAGAGGGGTGAAGTCCTCTGGCATCTTTTGGTCCCTTATAGCCAACGCTGACTGTTGGCGGCCATCCCTTGATCTTCCGCCGCATCTTGTGGTCTAAGCCGCGGGGTTTACGCCAACTTTCCTTCAACTTCACGTATCGCCAGCTTTCTGACCTGAGAAAGTCTGGTTTGTTCTTCTTGACGCGTTTCCTAGTTTTCAGTTCCTTCTGGTGTAGAGATGCCTTTTTTTCAGCCATCACTCGATTCCTTCCTTTCGTTCATACACGTATATACCATCCAAGAAAACGCGTGGGTCCTTCTTCTTCACTTTCGTAGCTTGTTCAATGTTTGCGGCGGTTTGGCTTACGTCCTCCAAGTTTATGCCTTCAACAGTTATGTCTTCGCTTTCGACTTTGACCTTAACATCGCCGACTATCTTGGCTTTCCGTGACCGTCTCTCGCCAGTGAAGTTTTCAATCAAAACTATTTTATCCTGAACCTTAACTGAAATCGGGAAATGAGAGAAAACAATCTTGAGCTTGTATAAAAAGCCCTTCTCAACTCCAGTAATCATGTTTTGAATATGAGAGTTTACAGTGCCAACAAGAGAAGCTTCCTTCTTGCGAGGCCACTCAGCCCAGATACGAACTGTCTTGTCACCGCCAGCTTCAAGTGATACTGGAACGTAAGAAAAGTCGCGTGTTAGAGTTCCCTTCACACCCTTAACTGTGACTCTTCGTTTTTCCACGTTTACTTCTACACCATCTGGAACTTGAATTGTCTTCGAAATTTCTGGCAGCCTCATCAAAAACACCTCTCACTAGTAAACGAAAGCTAACAACCTTCCTCCCATGTTCTTTTCTTCAGCTTCGCGGTGGGCTATAACACCTTTAGAAGTTGAGACAACCATTATACCAACATCTCTTGAAGGCAAAAATTTCCGCTCCCAATCCTCGAACTCACCAACTTTAACGGAGAACCTCGGCTTAATAGCACCACACTTGTTTATTCTGCCCAAAAGCTGCACTTTGAACTTGCCTGAGCGACCGTCATCAATGAACTCGAATTCTCCGATGTAACCATTAAGCTGCATTATCCTTAATACGCGACCTAAAATCTTGGAGGCAGGGCTAATTATGCACTCGCGTTTATTGCGCATCTCATTGTTTATGACCGTTATCAAGCCATTTGTTAATGTATCCATCTTGCTACCTCGCTACTCATATTTTTTAAACCCAAGCTTGGGCGCTGCCTCCCTAAAACAGTGCCTGCATAAATATAAATTGTAACGTCTGATAACGGGACCGTAAGAACCGCATCTAACGCAAGGTCTTGCTCCTTTGCCATATTTCCGTTCTTTCTTCATTTGCTGTTTTCCCATACATTCACGCTCAGTCTAAACGATTTCAACTCCCAAAGCTTGCTTTACGAAAATAATCGACTCTTCAGGCGATAACAAGTGCTTGGAACCTATGCGCTTTTTCTGTCTTCTTCTAGTCTTCACTCTATGCCCTGGTCGATTCACTGAGACACAAACATCCATGCCGAAGATGCCCACATCTGGTTCATACTTGACACCCGCGATTTCAATATGTTCCTTTATGCCAAAAGCAAAGTTGCCTTGTCTATCAAAAGACGAGCGGGAAATTTTGTTGTCAATAACAGGCAGAACTTTCTTCAGGAAATCAATTGCAGACTCTTTTCTCAGCGTCACGACGCATGCAATTGACTCCCCTTTCCTTAATCCGAAGTCTCTTATTGTTTTCTTGGCTTGCCTTTTAACAGGTTTCTGACCCGTCAATTCCTTCAACACCTTAGAAGCTTTCTCCAGCGGTTCGCCTGATTTTCCAATGTTAAGGTTCACTACAACTTTGTCAATCCTGGGTTTGAGCATTGGTTGCCCTTCCCACTGCTTAAACATATCATCTTCAGACAACGGAATTAACCTCCGGTAAAGATATGAGGGATTTGTCGCCGCCTATTGAAAAGACGAAGTCTAAAATTGTTTGATAACGACCGCCCTCCTCGTCCTCGACTACTACAAGGGCGTTTCTACGTTTCTTCGCTACGGTTTTTTCTATCTCAACAATTTTGCCCGTTTTACCGATATTCTTTCCGCCTGTGATGATGGCTTTGTTGCCTTTTTTGGTTTTGAGTTGGACGAGAACTTGCTTTTCTGGAAGCCCCACTTTTAAGGTGGCGAAAGTTTCGTAAACAACTTCCGCGTTTTCAGGGTCCTCTGCTTTTACGAGCATGTTTGTTCCGTCGTGAAGAGCAATCTGCGAGTGTTCATTCTTGACTAGGTTTTTATCTTCGATCCGTAAGAGTTTGAAACTTGCTTCTTCTTTGCTAATAGGATTAAGAAATAAGCCTTTATGCGAAGGCAGCACCCTGTAGAACTTGTTCAGGTCAGGCATTGAAATAACATCCATCAAGCCCACTGGAAAATCGTCTTTAATCCGGACTTTTCTGTCAACGCAGACTTTACCCTGCGCGATTATTTTTTTGGCTTCTTTTCTAGTCTCAGCCAATTTGAGAATATCACGGAGAACAATTGAAAGAGGTAAACACTTCTCAAGAGAATGAGGCCCAGATGAAGGTCGAACTATCCAAACGGCTTCTTTTCTGTGAATTGGCCAGAACCTCGGAGCGGGGTTCCGTTTCAATCTCCCTACTTTTCCTTTTTTACCCAAATCTATGTTCCTCCTTTAGTTTTTGGAGGCGCTTTGGGCTTGGCTTTCGTTTTCTTTACTGTCTTTGGCTTTTTTTCTTTTTTAATTGGTTTGTCTTTTTTCTTTTTTACGGCGACAGGTTTCTTCCGCGCCTTTTTCTCGGTGGCCTTAGGCGTTTTTTTCACGGTTTTCTCCTGAACCACAGCTTTCTCCTCTTTAGCTTTCTTCGCTACTCTCTCCGCTACTTTAGCTACTTTCTTTGGCAGTCCCAGCTCCTTCTTTCTTTCAACAATTGCTTTTCGCCATTTGTCGTCTAGCTTCAAGTTTTTTATCATAATCTTCGAAGGATGCACTGAAACAAATATGTTTGTTCCGTCAACTTTCTCGCGTGTTAAGCCCTCGAGAAATATGCGATATCTCTTCATGTCTACTCGGCTAATTTTGCCTTCGAAACCTAGATGGTCTCCACGTACCACGCGAACAGTGTCACCTTTTTTAACTGGAAGGGTTTTAACGCCCTTTGACCTTATAAGTTCAGGTGCGAGAGGGGCAGCCATCAACTTGTGTCGTATATGAGCAGGAGCGTTATAGAGACGTTTTCGCTGTTTTCGCGGGTCTTTTACGGTTTTTGTTGTTTGCACACAATTTCACCTACACTATCATGCTTGAGGCACTTGCTATTCTCGGCCATCTTTCAGCAGCTTCTCTTGCCACGGGACCGCGAATTTCAGAGCCTTTCATTTCACCATCAGGAGTTATTATAACCGCAGCGTTATCTTCAAACTGAACCCAGACGCCGTCAATTCGCTTGTAAGGCTTCCTCTGTCTAACAATCACTGCTTGAAAAATCTTTTTTCGCATATCTGGTGCTCCTTGCCTAACAGAAACAGTAACTTTGTCACCCACAGTAGCGGAAGGATAGCGTCTTAATCGACCTTTATAGCCCATGACTTGGATTAAGCGTAGTACACGTGCGCCAGTGTTATCAGTACATCTCAGGCTAGAGCCCGCTAGAAGGCCTCGCGTAACTTTCTGTCCGTGAGAAAGCATGCCTTTCGCGATAAGCGCACGTTGTTTTGCCTTCGCCGCCATGTCACTTCGCCTCCACTTTCTCTACAACAACAAATGACACAGTCTTGCTGATGGGACGGCACTCCGCAATCCTCACTCGATCACCCTCTTTCGCATCAATACATGGGGGATTATGAGATGGAATGTGACCGCGTCTACGCTCATATCTCACGAATTTAGGTGAGAATTGAAGGTACTCACGTTCCACAACAACTGTTTTATCCATTTTTGCGTTGGCGACGACACCTTCGAAAACGTGTCCTCTAACAGACAATGTTCCATGGAAAGGACAGTTTCTGTCGTCGCATGATTTTTTGGGTTTCTTGAAAGTTAGAGACATTACCATAACCTCTTCAAGGTTTTTTTAAGACGGTCTTCAGGTCTTCCAACCAAAAGTTTGCCGTCGATTTCAACGATGGTTCCGCCGGAAAATTTGAAGTCGAAAATCGCTGACTTTTTCACTACACTTTTTGCCTTACCTTTATGCAGAATAGTGAAAGTGTTTTTTGTTTCGTCAATTACCTCGCCGCATATTCCAACATAACTTTGATGTGGACTTTCAGCTATTTTTCCTTTGACTCCTATGAACTCGTGACGTATGATATCTGGGGTTACTTTCACTTAGTTTTTGTCTCCTTTCCAAATTTTTTCCTCTTAGGTTTTTCTTCCTTTTTTCTAATCCCCAGTTTGTCTTCTTTCTCTACTGTAAGAATCTTAGCGATTGTTTTACGTAGTTCTCTTATCTGAGCAGGATTCTCAACGGCACCGCCAGCCCTGACCATCGTTTTCAGCCTAGCCAACTCCGCTCGAAGATCAGAGACCTTCTTATCACGGTCCTCAGCAGACATGCCTCTGATATCTTTCAGTCGAAGGATAGGCACTTACTCCTTTACCTCCGCTTTCGTAGCTGGCTTTTCCAGGTTTTCTGCCTGCGTTTCCCCAACGGGTTCGGCAGCCGTCTCTTCAAATGCTTCCTCCGTCGCTTCCGCTGAGACTTCAACTTTCTCTTCTACAGTTGGCTCTTCAACAGGTGCTTCTTTTTTCACTGCTACTTCAGCCTCAGCTTTTTCTTCAGTTGATTTTGTGGTTTCTTCAGGTAGTTCTTCCACTTTCACTTCTTGCTCTGGAGTTTCTTCTGGAACTTCTATTTCTTCTTCGATTTCTTCAGGCGGTAGTTCTTGGGTAACTTGGATTTTGTCGGGAAACTGAGCGTCTGGAGGCATGATCTTTACTCTTACGCCAATGATTCCTGGTTTGAGTTGGACATGGGCTTCGGCTTTTTTCATGTATTTCAATGCGGCGTCACCACATCTCGGGAAGTAGCCTGCTCGAAACTTTTCGAACCTTGCGCGTTCGGTGCGGAGTTTGCCGCTTATCACTATTTCTGCGCCTAACGCTCCTGCTTCCATAACTTGGTTTAAAGCCCAGAAACCAGCGCGTCTAAAGTGGACGCCTCTCTGGAGGGCGGAAGCTACACGTGACGCAATCACAAAAGCGTTAAATTCGGGAACCTCAATCTCAGAGACGGAGATTTGTGGGTTTGCAAGATTAAACTCTTCTTCCAAGATTATAGCAAGATCTTTTATTGTTTCTCCGCCGCGACCGATTACTATACCTGGGCGCATGGCGTATATTACAACATGTGTTCCCAGTGGGGTTTTAGAAAGATCAACGCCACCATAGCCAGCGCGTTCAAGTTTTTTCTGCAGAAACTCGTCTATTTCGGTTTTTTTGATTGATTCTGTTATGAAGCGTTTGACGATGGACATTAGATTCCTTCCTCTTGTCCGAGCTTTTCTTGCAAGACGATTTCTATGTGTGTGGTAGTTTCGTATTTTGGTGAAGCCCTTCCGTGTGCTCTTGGGGTGTAGCGTTTGATTTTAATGCCTGGGTAGGCTGCTGCATGGAGTATTCGGAGCTGGTCTACGTCTAACCCCTTGTTTTCAGCATTTGCTTCTGCGGCTTCGATTACGCGCAGGATTTTCTGTGATGCTTTCACGGGGTATCTTCCTGCAAAAGTTTTTTCGAGTCCGCTGCGGTGTCCAACTTTCTTTTTGTATCTTCTGAAGGGAACCGCTTTCTTCTTATCGATAACGTCTCGGAGGTAAGTTTTAGCTTTGGAGAGAGTCATGCCCTTGACTGTCCGGCAGACTTCTCTTGCTGCCTTATGGGACACTCTGATTTCTCGGCCGCTGGCTTTCGCTGTTTTTTCAGGGTCCAGCTCTTCCGCGATTATGGAGTATCCCCATTTTGGCATTTCACGTATCGTCTCCAATTGTGCAATTCAACAGCGTTATTGTGATTTATATGGCTTTCCGTATCAAAACTAGGTTAGCTAGTTCGAAATCGAGTAAAGTCCTGCAGGTAGGACGTTCGTAAAGACGTGAGGTGTATAAGCTCTAGCAGCATCTTGACTTTTATATTTTTTCAGAAAACCTGTGTTGATGGCAACCGTCCGTAGTTAACTGTATTGTATTTTTTCTGTAGCCCCATAAACAGAAATTTATGAAGAAAAATATCTTTGGCCGAAAAAGCAAGCGCATACGGATAGTTTGCAACTGTTTCGACGATGTGTTTATTTTTCACCATTAAGGTTAGTTATCTCAATCTCAAAGGTAACTAAGATGACAGAAAAAAAGGAGGTAATTACCATGTTGCATGGTGCTGGTGGCACTGTGATGCATGATTTGGTAAAGAATTACGTGGTGAAGTATTTTGGGGGGATAGGCAAAGCTGAGGTGCCTCTGGAAGCTATGGATGACGCTGCTGTTGTAGGCGAAATAGTTCTGAAAAGCGATTCCCACGCGGTTAAGCCCATTTTCTTTCCTGGTGGAGACATAGGGCGCATAGCAGTCTCAGGCACAGTTAATGATATTGCATGTTTGGGTGCTGAACCCTATGCTTTGGCTTGCGGCTTGGTTCTGGAGGAAGGCTTACCGCTTTCTGACCTTGAGAGGATCTTGGTGAGCATGCGCCAAACCTGCATTGAAGCTTGCGTTGGTATAGTTACGGGTGACACGAAGGTTGTTGAGAAAGGTAGTTTAGGCGGCTGCGTCATGAACATGTCGGGAATCGGCAGAAGACCCCCAGAGTTGGAGAGCAACCTTGAAGTAGTCAGGCATCACCGAAACGGCTTTGTGGCGCGTTGGCTCTTGGACTCCAACATTAGCGTTGGCGATAAGATAATCGTTTCTGGTACGTTGGGAGACCACGGTTTAGCAGTGCTCTCAGCCCAGCAGGGTTTGACCTTCGGAAGCGAGATAAGAAGTGACGTTAAACCCCTCAACAAGTTGATTCAAAGCATGCTCGGCGAAGTCGGCGGAGTAGTCACCATAAAAGACGCCACGCGAGGCGGATTAGCTGATGCTTTAAACGAGCTTAGCGAAAAATCCAAAGTAGGCATACTCATCCACGAAGACAAAGTTCCCATAAGAGAAGACGTGCGTACCGCGTCTGAAATGCTGGGCTTAGATCCACTTGAAGTGGGCAACGAAGGAAAAATCGTTATCGGCGTCTTACCAGCCAAGGCTGAACAGTTGCTGAACTGGCTGAAGCAGACGGATGAAGGCAAAGAAGCCCAAGTAATAGGCGAAGCCACAAACGACTTCAAAGGCGTAGCCATGCAAACAGCGATAGGCGGCAAACGAATAATCGCCCGTCCTGTAGGCGATCCAGTTCCGAGAATCTGCTAACAATACGTTAAGACACCACTAAAATTATCATTTTTAACTGTAGTGTTGTTTACAAAAAAGAAGAAAAGCTAATCCTACTTTTCACCTTTCTTCTTGTAGACTATTAGAATAGCGCTGACAATGGTTGCCGCACCCACAGCGGCTACAATCCATACCAACGGAAAGCTATCGGTATCAGACAATTCCACAGGGTTGGAAGGAGAAGGCTCAGGCATAGGCGACGGAGATGGAGAAGGAGCAGGTGATGGAGAGGGCGATGGAGAAAGCTCAGGCATAGGCGACGGAGATGGAGAAGGAGCAAGGGTAGGCGCAGGATTCATCTCAGTTGTAGGCACTGTAACAAGTACGTACGATGTTGCTTGTATATGATTGATCAAGGTTATCCAGACGGCCCCGTTTTCTCCTGGAACAACTAAACGCAGCTCAGGTAAAGGTTGATCATCTATTGCGTAGGCAATGATCACATCTTCTTCCATAGCTTTTTCAATCGTGAGACGGGTGGTATATCCATCATCAGCGAAGAATTTCAATGATGCTGTGTTGTTGTTTAATTCAGCCATTTCCAGCAAAAGACTAAGCTGAGGTCCTTCCCAGACGCCCGCCCCTACTAAAGTGTTATAACAGAAGAGAGCTGCGGGAACTTTAATTGCTGGCATTTGAATGAGTTCTTGAATAGTTATATTAATAGGATTATTAACCAATCCGTCTATTCGTATTGTCCTTGAAGAGTTTTCCAAGATATCAATATATGGAGGATTCTGTGCAAAACTGCTGCTCAAAGCCCCAGATAACATAAGTGCAAAGGTTAGTATCAGCATAGTTATTTGGATGGTTTTCATTTTCAAACAAATAACCTCCTTTTTCACCCACACCAAATATGACACGTGTCATATTATTAAGGTTTTTGCAGAAAAAACTGGCTTCTAATAATCCAAAAAACACTATTTTTCGTCTGAAAGACAATAAACGCATAGTCGTACCCGAATTGTCTTGTTGAAAGAGGTACGAAAAACCAAAATTAAAAGAAACTTGAAAACGCGTCACAATCTACATAACTCAGAGTGAGAGTTTAAATAAGCAAAAGCGGCCAGTGATAGCTATGATTTCGAACAAAGCAGGTAAACGTAAAACCTTCAAGGCTAAACGTCGCCAAAGCAAAAAGCTGCCGCTCGCGATAGGTTTATTGGCAATCATAATAGTAGTGATTGCTGCGATCTACATGTTCAGCACTAACAATCAACCTTCAGGAAACAAGGTCCTTTTGAAAACCAGCATGGGCGACATAACTATCCAATTGAGGGACGACAAACCCGTAACTACAGGCAACTTCAAGAGCCTTGTCCAGCAAGGCTTTTACGACGGGGTAATTTTCCATAGGGTAATTGCTGGTTTCATGATTCAAGGTGGCTTTAACTCTCACGTTCAAGTTGCCACCATAGCCGACGAGATAGGCATGGAAAATCACAATTACAGAGGCACCATTGCCATGGCAAAAACAAGCCAGCCTAACTCAGCGACCAGCCAATTCTTCATCAATGTTGTAAACAATAACGAGAAAGTGTACCAAGACGGCACGAAATTCGATGAAACCTACACGGTTTTTGGCGCTGTAGTTTCAGGCATGGATGTTGTGGACGATATATCAAATGTGGAAACAGACTCTGGCGACAAGCCAATTGCTGATGTAACGATAATCAAGGCTGAAATCGTCAGTTAATAGGTTGAGACGCAGTTGTTTTTGCCCACACCCGGCAGGTTCCCTCGTTGCTGACCATGCAAGCGCCAACAGGCTTAGCAGGCGTACAAGCTTTCATGAACATGGGACACTCGTTAGGCTTAATTTTGCCGATAATCACCAAGTGGCACTCGCAGCCCAGCAAAATATCCTTGCCCTGCTCAATGTGCACATCATATTTTTCTCGGGTGTCATAAGCCACAAGTTGATTGCGCAACTTCAAAGCTGAATTGGGCAGCCTGCCAATGCCGCGCCAATTACCCCCTGTAACCGCGAACGCTTGATCCATAACTTCCAGCGCTTTCGGGTTTCCTTCCCACTTCACCACGCGTGAGTACTCGTTTTCCAGCAGAGCTGTTCCTTGAGTATGCTGCTTCAGAAGCATGTAAATGCCCATCAGAACGTCTATGGGCTCGAAGCCCGCCACTACCGTGGGCATACGGTAAACCCGAGGAAAAAGCTCATAAGGCTTCATGCCGATGATAGCGCTCACGTGCCCTGGCGCAAGGAAACCACTGATGTTCAAGTCACCCACACCCAGCAACAATTCCATGGCAGGCGGGATCAACCTGTGTGAAACCAAAAAACTAAAGTTTTCTGGAGGATTTCCAAGCGCTTCAATAGCTGTGGACGGCGCAGTAGTTTCAAAACCTACTGCTGAAAACACGAACTCCTTATCTTGCTCGCGCTTTGCTATTTCAACCGCATCAGAAACCCCATAGACAACGCGGACATCCGCGCCCTCCGCTTTCGCCTCCAACAGGCTCATCTGACTACCGGGCACCCGCAAAACATCGCCGAAGCAGGTTATTACTACGCCTTTCTGAGCCAACTGCACCGCCTCATCAATCTCAGCGGCGGGAACTATACAGACTGGGCAACCGGGACCAGCGATCACCTCAACGTTCCGTGGCAAGAGGCTACGCAAACCGTAATGTGTAATTGTCCACTCGTGGGTGCCACAAACATGACAGAACTTCACGTGTTCGCCCTTGGGCGTTATCTTCCGCATTTTCTGTACAATTTCTTTTGCTAGTTCTGGGTCGCGGAACCTAAGTTTTTCACTCATTCAAGTCAGCTTCCCGGGTCTTTTTCAGTCGCGAGAATCTCCTTCCACAGGGCTAACGTCTCAAGAGCATCTTCTTCGTCCACGGTTTGAATGGCGTATCCGGCATGCACCAAAACATAGTCACCCGCCTTAGCGTCTACAAGTGATACGTTAACGTCTCTTAGGACGCCTTCTCCGAAATCAACTCGGGCTTTGCTGCCGTCTAAACTCTTGACAAGCGCTGGAATCGCCAAACACATTCCTACATCAACATAAACACGGGAGTAAACAGCGATAAAAACAGTATGGTCTAAACTCTAAAGAAACCGCCAACAACGGTCTGACCAAAAGAAACCCCGCCGTCACCCGCAGGGAAAACTTCATGAACCAGAAACCGCAAACCAGCGGCCTCCACCACCTGCCGCATAACCTCCGCCAAAATCTGGTTACAAGCTGCCCCACCCGAAAAACCAACAGCCCCAACGCCGTGCTCTAAAGCTTTCTCCACAGCCAAAGAAGCCAAACCTTTTGCCAAGTAGGCGTGAGCAGAATAAGCCAAATCCGCTACCGACGCCTTGCCCAGATGTTCAAAAATCAAGTGAAGCAACTGCGACGTACCTAACACATCACCCTCAATCACAGGCGGCACTTTCAACAAGTCTTTGCCGTTATTCGCAGCGGATTCCAACTTGATGGCGGGTTCACCCTCATATGTTCGCTCGTAGCACACGCCAAGAACAGCAGCAACAGCATCCAAGACCCTGCCGCAACTCGTAGTTTCAGTAAAACCTATGCCCTTCTGAAGCTGCTGAAGTATCAATTTTGCCTCGGATTCGCCGTGAAGCAAACGCTGGCTGTGCTCAAAGAGCCAGGGTTCCACGTTTACATTTTTGCTGAGTATTCCAGCAGCTATACGCAGGGGATAACGAGTAGCCATGTCTCCACCGAGCAACGGTTGCGGTTCCAAATGCGCCAGTCGCTTGAACCCTGCAGTTTCTCGCGCACAGAACAGGATTTCGCCGCCCCACGCGCCGCCGTCAACACCGTAGCCGTAGCCGTCGCATGTTATGCCCACTAACTCGTCCACAGCATGCTCCATCATCAACGCCGCAACGTGGGCCTGGTGGTGCTGCACTTGAATGAACTTCCAACCGTTCGTTTCTGCCAGTTCCCTCGCCAAGCTTGTAGTGGTAAATTTCGGGTGTAGATCACAGGCTACAATGTCTATGCTGCTGTTAGTCAAGCGAATGAGATGGCTTGTTGCTTCTTGAAGGAATGCCCGCGTTTCAACATTTTCCACGTCGCCAATATGCTGACTGATAAACGCTTTGTTCGCTAATAGAACGCAGGCAGTGTTGTTCAGTTCGCCGCCTAAGCCTACAACACAGCGTCCGACTTTTTCTTTTAGTATGATAGGTGCGGGCGCGTAGCCTCTGCTTCGGCGGATGAACGAGGGGCTAGTGCCGTGAACTCGCAGGACTGAGTCATCGCAGCGGTAGGCTATTTTGCGGTTGTGAAACAGGAAATAGTCTACTGTTCCGCCTAAGGTTTTTAGTGCTTCGTAGTTGTCTTTGACGATGGGCTGGTTAGGAGGGTTAGCGCTGGTCATCACGAACGCAGCATCGTCAACTTGGTCGAAGAGCATGTAATGCAACCCACTGTAGGGCAACATCACACCTACTTTGTGCAGGTTAGGCGCAACCAGCGGTGAAAGATTGTAAGTAGTGCTTTTGTTAAGCAGCACTATCGGGCGCGCGTAAGAAGAAAGCAGTGCTACCTCCTTCGAAGTTACTTCGGCGAAACCTTTTATGGCTTCCAAGCTCCGTGCCATTATGGCGAAGGGCTTGGCTCTTCTATGCTTCGTTCTTCGAAGCCTCCGTAACGGTTCATCGCTGGTTGTAGATGAGGCTACATGGAAACCTCCATAGCCTTTCACGGCGAGAACTGCGCCTTCACTAAGCAGTCTTCCAGCTTCACGCACTGGGTCCGTGTGTTGAATGTGCTCGCCGCTGCTTGTTGTCAAGTAAGCTTTTGGACCGCATTTTGGGCAAGCCACGGTTTGTGCGTGAAAGCGCCTGTTCAGCGGATCCATATATTCCCGTTGGCAGAAGCTGCACAGTGGGAACTCACATATGGTAGTGTTTTCGCGGTCGTACGGCAAACGCTCAATTACAGTGAAGCGTGGTCCGCAGTTGGTGCAAGTGATGAAGAAGTAGTCGTGCCGCGGGTCTTTTGGATCTCTGAGTTCTTGCAGACAATCATTGCAGATGGCGATGTCGGGCGGGATAACTGAGCCTGAAATATTTGTTTCTTTAGAGCTTTTGTATATGGTGAATTTTTCATGTTGAATTTTACCCTTGAGTGGTGTCTTAATAATGTCGTGGATTTGAGCTAGTGGTGGTTTCTTCTCTTTCAGGTCGCGCAGAAAAACCTGGATATTTTGTTCTTCGCCTTCAAGTAGGATTTCTACGCCTGCGTCGCCACGGTTGCGCACATAACCTGTCAAGCCGTTTTGCACCGCTACGCGGTAAACAAAGGGGCGGAAGCCAACGCCCTGAACGATGCCTATAACGCTGATTTTAATTCGCAATGGTAAGCGCCATCTCAAACAGAGAACACGGAATTCTCTTATACGTTTCTACAGTGTTTACATGTTTTTTCTCTTCTCTTCTTCCTGTAGCGTGCGCTTGAGCACTTTGCCTGCGGCGCTTATGGGCAGTTGTTGCCTGAACTCCACTTCGCGCAAAGCCTTGTATGGAGCAACTTTCTCCTTGACGAAAGCTATTATCTCCGCTTCAACGGCTTGGATGCCGTCTTTAAGCATTATGAAGGCTTTCGGAATTTCGCCGACGATTGGGGCGGGGTTGCCGACTACGGCACAGAGCTTCACGGCGGGGTGTTCGTAAAGCACATCTTCGAGTTCGCGGGGGTACACGCTGTAATCCTTGTACTTTATTAGGTCTTTCTTGCGATCTGTTATATAGAAGTAGCCGTCTCTATCCATACGTGCGATGTCTCCAGTTAAGAGCCACCCACCTCGGAGGATAAGTCCAGTTTCTTCTAGGTTCCGCCAGTAGCCTCGCATCACTTGGGGTCCTTTTACAGCAAGTTCTCCTATTTCGTCTGGCGCAAGCGTTTTTGCACCTGTTTCCGCATCAACTATTCGGGCGTCGGTATCTGGAAGGGGCAAGCCGATTGAGCCTACTCGTATAGTGTGCATAGCTTTGTCCACGGGGTTGCAATGTGTAACTGGTGAAGCTTCGGTTAACCCGTAGCCTTCCGCGAGGAAACCACCAGTTATTTGCATAAACTCTTTCTGAACTTGCGGCGGAAGTGGCGACGCGCCTGAAATACACACGCGGATACTTGTCAAGTTGAATTTGCCCAGTTCAGGGTAAGCTAGTAAAACGGAGTACATAGTGGGAACACCGCAGAACACCGTAACTTTGTGCCGCTGGATAGTCTCTAAGGCTACTGCTGGTTTGAAGAGGGGGAGCAGCACCATCTTGGCTGCTAAGCTCACGGGCGCATTCATGCTTGTAGTCATGCCGTAAATATGGAACAGTGGCAAAGCAGCAAGAAAAGTGTCTTCTGCAGTCCCCTTGATCCACGCCGCAAAAGCAATAGCGTTAGAGATCAAGTTCAGGTGTGTTAGCATGGCGCCTTTGGATGTACCTGTGGTTCCGCCCGTATACTGTAGCGCTGCCAAATCCTCTCGGGGGTTTATGTCCAAGTTGGAAGTTTTCACTGGTTTTTTCATAAGTTCTTGGAAGGAGCGGACGTTTGGAGCTTGCGGGGTTTTGCTGACGACGGGTTTTTTGAAGGCGTACTCTTCCTTGCTGGTTATTACAGCGTTTTTTAGCTTGGTTTTCCGGCAAACATTCTCCAAGATTGGATAAAGCGATTCTGAAGCAATCACGGTTTCAGATTCAGAGTCGTTCAACTGATACTCAACTTCGCGCTCCTTATGCAACGGGCTTATAGCAGTTAAAACGGCGCCTGCCTTGAGAACACCGAAGTAAGCTATCAGGAACTGGGGAATGTTGGGAAGAAAAATCGCGACTCTGTCGCTTTTTTTCACGCCTAAAGCTGCAAGCCCCGCGGCGAACTGGCTGACTAACGAATCCAGCTCAGCATAAGTGATTTCCCTTTTGAAATAGGCTATGGCTACTTTTTCAGGATTCTCTTTCGCTGTCTCTTCTAGAATTGCATGTAGTGGCACATTTGGATATTCGAGGTTTTTCGGTACATTCTTTGGCCATGAGCTGAACCAAGGTTTATTCTCCGGTTGCACAGGTAACACGAACCTTTACGGATAAATCACAAGATAATAGTAATAACACTTATTGAAAAGCGCTGAGTTGCGAAATTCAGAAGAAAAACAGTTTTATCAAAAAAATCAACGCTAGATGCAGCGGATAAAAAATGTAAAAAGTGTATTTTCTCAAAGAGTAAGCGAGAGAATTCTCTTGAATAAGTATTTCTTTTGTTAACTTGTTTTTTATGTGAAGAAAGATCAGCGGTATCGCAAAGAGCGACAGTATTTGGATTTGGGTATGAAGGTCTGAAGAGAGTAGCAGGAATTGGATGTTAAGAGCGAATAAGATGAGAGTGCCGATTTTCGGAGTGTCCTTTAGAAGCTTCATACCTACCGCGGTTAATACAACATAGTAGCTTCCTTCGGTCGGCAAAATTACTGAAAGCAACAGGGGAACAAAAGCTATGGAACTTCGCTTGTTGTAAAAGTATATAGTTATGGCGCTTAGCAACAGCGAGAACAGTACGTCTAGTCGTTCAAAAGGCTGGATTCCAAAAGCGAGAAAATAGGGAACCTGGGAAATTAGAGCAAAAAGGAGAAGCGTCACCATGTACTTAATAGGTTTCTTCGTGCTTTCTACGCCTAACACTACAAGATACGCAAATATTGGAAAGGAAAGCCTGCCGATAATTTGAAGAAACAAGAGGTCAGGGTAAAGTATGTTTCCAATATGATCTATCAGCATAGTTACGATTGCTATTATCTTGAGTATGTCTCTTCCGAAATCAAATCTTCTCGTCGGTGAAAGCAATTTCATATCGCTCACAATGTTGCCGAAATTGGCTTATCATATTTTCGCAGAAAAGCAGATTAAAAGAATTCTACTCCCAAAAAACAGAGACTAAACAGAAAGCCAAAGCAGAGTCATAAGCGCTGAGCCAACATATTTGCTTTCTATTAGGATCCTAATAGAAATTCGTTGCAGAAACATATAGGGGGTCTATATCCTACTACGGTTTCTGTGTATAGTAGGTCATGCCTATCCCCTGCGATTTTGGCTTTGCTTGTCTATTCTCTCCAGCGCTTCAGCGCTACTTCGAGCTCCTTGTGAGTTTCAGCGTATGCCTCCAATGTTTTTCCTTGCATTATGGCTTCGACTGCTTGTCGCATGGCTGTAGCTCCAGCAAAAGTTCCATCTGTGTGTCCGTGGATGCCTCCGCCCGCTTGTATGACGAAGTCTTTCCCAAAGTATTCCATCAAAGCGGGTATCAACTGGGGGTGTAGTCCTCCTGAAGCGACTGGCAAAACAGGTTTCAACCCCGCCATATCCATCTTCAAGGCATCAATGTTTTCGAGTACTTCGTCTTTGGTTTCAGACATTTTTCCCACAATAGTGCCCACGTGAAGCTGATCTACACCTATTACGCGTGCGACTTTAGCTATGACTCTCATGGCTATGCCGTGCTTAGGGTTTTTGGTGAACGAAGCGTGACCTGCTCTGTGTGCGTGAATCACCAGTTTGAAGTCTTGGTCGCGAAGAGTTTGCAGCGCAGACCATCCGCAGGTTAAAATGTCAACCATGACGTATCTTCCGCCGTGATCCAGCACGCACTTGGCTCTTTTCAGCATTTTTTCGGTTTCCCCAGTGATGTTTGCCATGTAAACTTTGCGTTCGCCAGTTTCCTCTTCAGCTTTGTCTCTGCCATCCAGCGTCTCCACGATACGCTCTTCAAAAGGGTTAAACCGTTGACTGCTAAGGTTCTCGTCGTCTTTGACAATGTCGCATCCGCCAGCCCACGCTTCGTAAGCCACTTTGGCATGATCTTTGGTTTTTAAGCCCAGCTTAGGTTTGATTATGGTTCCTACAAGTGGGCGCTCAGGCACCTTCAGTAGGCTGCGGATTTTTTGTATGCCGAATTTGGGTCCTTTGAAGCTTTTCACAAGTTCAGCGGGCAACTTGATGTCTGTGAGCCGCAGGTTTTTCAGTGCTTTTAAGCCGAAAACGTTTCCTGCTAAGCTGCTTAGTATGTTGGGCATGTTTCCCTGCTCGAAAAGTTCTATGGGATAAGCTATATTCGCCGTGTTGCCTACAATGGCGAAGACGCGAGCTGCAAGCTTTGCCATGTACGGTTCTGTCGTGGTGAGTTCGGTCCATGTACCGATGGAGCTTTCAGCGGCTACTCCGCCTGTGGCTTCTTTGAGGCTGATGTCTTCTGGCTCCACATAGAAAGCGCAAATTAAGTCTGTTTCCGCTGGCTCGTATTTTAAATCGACGAAGTCTGTGTACTTCAAAACTGGCTTCCTCACCGCTATTGTGAGTACTTTTTCCTTAAAATCTTTAACTATTTCCTCACATATTCTAGCCTTGTGAATATTTCATGGAGCTTATAGCTGAAGTTTTGAATATCACGGCTGGCGGAAGAAGAATCGCGATTCTAGACGAGGAAACCGCACGGTTGCTGGGGGTGCACTCTTCAGACAGGATATGCATCACATACTGCGAACAGCAGTTAATTGCCATAGCCAACGTTGCCACACATTTTCTGAAGGACCACATAGGGCTTTACGAAGAAATCTCAGAGACGCTTGGATTAAGAACTGACGAGACAGTGGACGTGAACTTGGCTGAGCTTCCTGAGTCCCTCCAGCATGTCCGGGCGAAACTGCGCGGCGAAAGATTGCGGGGACGCGACATGGTAATCATAGTTAAAGACGTGGTTGAAAGGCATCTGAGTGAAGCTGAAATTGCCGCTTTCTTGACTGCGCTTAACATTTACGGTTTAAACATGGGTGAGAACGAAGCTTTATCCCGAGCCATGGTGGAGACTGGTGATATGCTTGACTTCGGCGAAGCACCCATACTGGATAAGCACAGCATAGGCGGTATACCCGGCGATAAAACTTCGCTGCTTGTGGTGCCAATAGTGGCGGCTGCCGGGTTCACGATACCTAAGACGTCTTCGCGGGCGGTTACTTCTCCTGCGGGAACCGCTGATCGTGTTGAAACCCTTTGTCCAGTGGACCTTGCTATCAGTGAGATAAAGGCTGTGGTGGAGAAGACAAATGGCTGTCTCGTTTGGGGCGGCGCCTTAGATTTAGCGCCAGCCGACGACCTGTTCATTCAAATCGAGTATCCTTTAGGAATTGACCCCCTGCTTTTGCCTTCGATTATGAGCAAGAAAAAAGCTATAGGCGCCACACATGTTGCAATAGACATTCCAACGGGTAACGGCGCTAAAATCAAAAACATGACAGAAGCGTACAGTTTAGCTTCTGACTTCGTAGACTTAGGCATGCGTTTGGATCTGAAAATCCAGTGCGCTTTGACTTTCGGAGAACAACCTATAGGCTACGCTGTTGGACCCGTCCTCGAAGCGCAAGAAGCGTTGATGGCTCTCAAGGGTGGCGGTCCAGCAGACCTAAAAGAAAAGGCAGTCAGCCTCGCGGGCATGCTTTTCGAAATGGTCGGCGTTGAGGACGGACGGAAGAAAGCCGAACATATGCTGCAATCTGGACGAGCCGAACAGAAACTGCGCGAAATCATAGAGGCCCAAGGCGGAAACCCCCATGTGAAATCTGATGAACTACCTGTGGGCACCCATAAAGCCGAATTGACTACTGAGCAAGCAGGCAGAGTCCTTTGGATAAGCACTGCTAACATAGCTAACATCGCAAAAATGGCGGGTGCACCAAGAGCAAAAGGCGCTGGCGTAGTGCTCAAGGCAAAGCTGGGGGAAGCCGTGAAGAAAGATGGAGCCCTCTTGGAAATATACGCTGAGCGAAGCAGCAAACTGCAGTCAGCGTTGGACCTCGCCAAGAAACTTCAACCCATAGTGCTTAGCAAAAAACACGAAGAACAAATGCTGCTAGACAGAGTTCCAGAAAAAGTCACTGTTGATAGCACTTTCACTCTCGAAAGATGAAGCCTGTACTTTTCGATTCAAGAAGGTTTAACACAAAAACTAAAAAATGAAAAATTGGGGTTTAGCGGGCTCTTGATCGCACTCTCGGTTCTAGTAGCGTCCAAAGCCATTCTACGAACTCGCGTAAGTTCTTGGTTTGTATGTGAACTTCTCCTGGACCCGTGATTTGGGTTACTAATCCTTCTCCGCTTAGCAGTGTTTCTTTCAATCCGCCGAACCTTGTGACTTTGTAGCTGCATGAGGCACTGAATCCGACTAAGTGGAAGTTGTCAACTATCAATGTTTGTCCTGCCTCCAGCTTGTGCGTGTCAATGGCGCCGAAAGTGTTGATAAATAACTGTCCGTTGCCCGTTGCCTTCAGCATGAACAGTCCCTGCCCGAACAATCCTTTGGTAAAGCCTTCCCACTTCACGTCTAAGTCTATGCCCTGCGTTGACGCTATGTATGCTGATTTCTGTATTATGAAACCTTGGTCTAGCGTGATCTCCAGCTTTTCAATGTCTCCCACAGGCGCCGCAACTAGAGCCACCTCCCCGGGACCTCTTTCCGCCACGTAATCGTTCACCCAAAAAGATTGCCCACCAAATAGGGTAAGCCCTATGCTTCCCAGCAGACTTTTCTCTCTCTTGCGAGTATGTGCCTCTATCGTTGGATCCATATAGGTTAAGGCACCTGATTCCCCCGTTATTGCTTCGCCTTTATCCAAGTTCACTACAAGCATCGAGTAAGCCGGTTTGTATTTAATCTCATACTTCACATCCTATTCCTCTAGCTCACACATTAAGGCGCTAGTACCAAATAAGCTTAAACCCTCAACTCCCACGGAGCCACTATAACAGCGCCCATTTCAACCTAAAGACCACTCACTACTAGTTGAAAACAGTTACAACACCCCCTCTCCGAATAATTCATAAACCGCCCCGCCCCAATTATTCCGTTTGAAGAGGTGTTTGAGCATGGAAAGCTGGGAGTTAATAGTTATTGGCGCTGGTGCAGCTGGTTTAGCCGCGGGAATCTATGGCGCAAGAAGCGGACTAAAAACCCTTGTTATTGACGAAAAAATGGCTGGGGGAACAGCAGCTGATGCTCCAATTGTGGAAAACTATCCTGGTTTCCCACATATAACCGGTGGCGAACTGGCGCAAAAGATGGCACTTCACTGCAAAAAAGCTGGCGCAAACATACATGAAATCGAAACTGTAACTGCTTTGGACCTTACAAGCGAACAGAAAATCGTGAAAACCACCAGAAGAGAATACGAAGCCAAATCCTTAATCATTGCTACCGGCTCGCATTACCGTGAAATTGGCGTTAAAGGCGAGAAAGAGTTCCGCGGAAGAGGCGTAAGCTACTGCGGTGTCTGCGATGGCCCATTTTTCAAGGGCAAGCGTGTGCTTGTGATCGGCGGCGGCAACTCGGCAGCCACTACTACTCTTTACCTTTCAGGTATTGCTGCTGAGGTTTTGATGGTTCATCGCAGAGGCGCTTTCCGCGCTGAAGACGCTCTCGTGAAAGATGTGGATTCCAAAGAAAACGTGCAGATTTTCTTGAACACTGAAGTGCGAGAAATTAAGGGTAACAAACTTGTAAGTGCGGTCGTATTATACGATAACAAGGCAAACGCAACGAAAGAAATTGCGGTTGACGCGGTTTTCGTGCAAATCGGTGAGGCACCGAACAGCCAAATCGCATGTGAAGCAGGCTTGGAAGTCAACGAGCACGGCTACATAAAAGCAGATGTTTTCCAGCGAACCAGTGTAGCAGGAGTTTATGCGGCTGGTGATGTGACGAGTCATCCTGCTAAGCAGGTTGGCACCGCTGTGGGTCAAGGTATCACTGCAGCCCTTGAAGCGTACGGGTATATTCGAAGACCTTATTACAGGAGATAAAGGGAAAACATTATATCGTTCAAAAACCCTTTTCCTGTTTCCATAAGCAAAAGCGGGTATGCTGAAGCTTTGAAGAACACGAAGCGAAATAGCAGAAAGAGGTCATAGCATGAGTGAAAAATGTCTCGCTGCAATTGAAATAAATCAAGATTTATGTAGCAGATGTCGTGTTTGCTATTCAGTTTGTCCCTATGAAGCTATAA